>Ga0306923_10000165_pt1 | contig 46810 bp, 43 predicted proteins | sample sta12Can44000108_FD_203841 | JGI IMG/M metagenome (GOLD analysis project Ga0306923, IMG submission 203841) | Lab enrichment of tropical soil microbial communities from Luquillo Experimental Forest, Puerto Rico - statanox.12C.anox.44.000.108 (v2)... | ecosystem: Environmental > Terrestrial >... | reverse complement strand
GAGCACGCAGGCGAGCGGGAATTGCAGCGGGCTCTTGCCGAGGCGCTCGCGCACCAAACCCGCCAGCCGGTCGAGCAGCGCCACGGTCAGCGCGCGCCATTCGACGATGGGCACGCTCAGCGGGGCGGGGCTCTGCCGCAGGAGGTCAGGATCGCGCGGCTCAATAACGCCGCAATCGATGAAGAGGCCGCCGTTGCGGTATTCGGCAAGGCCGGTCAGGCCGTCGATGTCGAGAACCCGCAGGCCCGCGGCTTCGAGCGGCTCGACCAGCGAATAGGTGAGCCACTGAGTGAGCTTGTGAAACGGAACGACCCCGTTTCCCGGCACCGCCGGGTGGCGGCCGCAATCGCCGAGCGGCACGCCGCCCAGGCTGAGCCGGCCCGGCCAGATCGGCCCAAATACGTCCAATAAAAAACGGAGGATTTCCGGCGCAGAGATCTTGCGGCCGCCCGCCGACCAATAGTCGAGGAGATTGCCCGCCCGTGCTGGTCCACCGAACAGATCGGGACGAGCGGCGCAAGCCTCACCCAGCCTACGCAGCAAGGCTACGCGCGCCTCGATGCCGAGGAGCTCGTTCGCGGGGCCGTGCTGGAAGACGCGGGCGAACGGTTCGGCCGACAACCGCGATAGCACGTCGGCGTCGGCGCGCCACGGGTCGCCGGGATCGGCCGAGAACAGGCCCGCCTGCATCGCCCGCAGGCTCGCCACCGCGAGGCCCTCGGAGCGCGACCACGCCTGGCCGGTCTCGGCCTCAAGAAAACGCCAGCGCGCCCCCGCTCCGGCATCGAGCAGGACCGAGACCACGGCAAGATCAATCCGGGCCCGCGCCGCCTCGGCCCGACCGGCGGCGGGGGCGACGAGCGCGGCGCGGTCGACCCCGCCGGCCGAGAAATGCCGCCAGCGGCTGTGATAGGGAACGGCGAGGTCGGGATAGCGCCGCCGCGTGACCTCGGCGACGCGGCCGGCCGCCTCGTCCAAGCGCTCCGGGACGGTCCGGAAATGCGCGGTCCCACCGCGCTCGGCCGCAGCGAGTACGATATTGCAGCGCTCGCGTACTGCGGCCGCCGTCAGGAGTTCGGCAGCTTCCTCACTCGTCGAGGGCACGGCCCCTGATGCGGCTCAATTCCTCCGGCGCGCTGATCCCGGCCGGCGCGAAATAGCCGGCGGCCTTTTTCGCCTCGATCTCGACCGCCGCATCGGGCGGCACGAGCCGCTCCGGGATCGCAACCCGCTCGACGACCTCGATCCCTTGCGCGGCGAGGGCATCGCGCTTGAGGTTCGACATCGATACCCAGCGGTCGATGCGCCGGATGCCGAGCCAATGAAAGACGTCCGGCATCAGTTCTTGGAACCGCATGTCCTGCACGCCGGCGACACATTCGGTACGGCGAAAATAGGTGTCTGGCCGGTCGCCGCCCGACTGGCGCTTACGCGCGTTGTAGACGAGAAATTTGGTGACTTCGCCGAGGGCCCGCCCCTCCTTGCGGTTGTAAACAATGATGCCGACCCCGCCCCGCTGCGCGGTCTCGACGCACACCTCGATGCCGTGGACGAGATAAGGCCGACAGGTACAGATGTCTGAGCCGAACACATCCGAGCCGTTGCATTCGTCGTGCACGCGGCAGGTGATCACGATGCCCGGATCGCAAATTTTCTCGACCGGCCCGAAGAAATACACCGTCGTGCCGCCGATCGGCGGCAAGAACACCTCGGTGTCGGGCCGGGTGACGAGCTCGGGGAACATGCCGCCGGTTTCCTCGAACAAGGTGCGCCGGAGGTCAGCCTCGGCGACCCCGAAGCGGGCGGCGAGCCCGGGGAGATGCCATACCGGATCGATCGCCGCCTTGGTGACGCGGATTTCGCCGTTGGCAAGCAGCACCTGCCCGTCGGGCCGCAAGCTGCCGTCGGCGAGCAGCGGCCGCAATTCGGGGGTGACGATCTGGGCCCTGGTGATCGCTATCGTCGGGCGTATGTCGATGCCGGCCGCAATGTGCTCGGCGAACACCTCCCCGACGAGGTGGCCCCAAGGATCGAGGGAGACGATTTTGGCCGGGTCGGTCCATTGCGGCTGCGGCGCTAACAACACCGCCGGCGCGGTGTCGGTGAGATCGGGCCGATGGTTTCGCGCCAGCGCGCGGGTAGCGACGGCGAGCGCCCGATAAATTGCGTAGGCGCCTGAGTAGGACCCGAGCGCGTTGCGATACCGAGGCTCGGCGGGGCTGGCGACGACGGGCCCGCGTTCGGCCGTGCTTGCGGCTCCCCAACGCAGCGCAATTGCTCCCCGACCCGCGGTTGCGGGGTGGGAAGTCAGCCGAATGTGACGCGGCGTCGAGTGCTCCATGCACCTTTCGCGGAGGAAAGAACCGACATAGGTAGCGTAATCGGGTTATCAACAGGCCGCAACTTGGCGGCCCATCTCACGATGGTGTGATGGCGGCGAAGAAGCACTTCGAAACCGGCTTTGCGATACTAGGTTAAAAGTTGTTTTCCGCCGCCCTGTAGCACTGCTCGCCGATGACTGAGCCGGTTTCTTCGCAACTCGATCCGCGCAAGTTTCAAGATCCTTTCATCACCGCAAAAGGCGAGCGGCGGGCATGGGTCGCGCTCGAATCGCTCGACACGCTTTGGTTCAACACCGGTACCCTCTGCAATCTGACCTGCCAGCACTGCTACATCGAGTCGTCGCCAAAGAACGACCGGCTGATCTATCTGACGGCCGCGGAGGTCGCGGAATATCTCGACGAGATCGAAGCAGGCGATTTCAGGACATCGCTGATCGGCTTCACCGGCGGCGAGCCGTTCATGAACCGCGAGTTGCCGGCGATGCTCGAGGATGTTCTCTCGCGCGGGCTGCGTGCGCTGGTGCTGACCAATGCGATGAAACCGATGACGAAGTGCAGGCCGGCACTGTTGGAGCTCAGGAATCGCTACGGCGACCGCCTAACTATTCGGGTGTCGATCGATCATTACGGCGCACGGGTTCACGAGCTGGAGCGGGGCAAACGCAGCTGGCGGCCGACAATCGAGGGGTTGTTGTGGCTGGCATGCAACGCGTTTTCGCTTCACGTCGCCAGCCGCCGTCTCTCAGGCGAATCGGAAATAGAACTCCGCCGCGGCTTCGCCCATTTATTTGCCGAGCTTGGCGTGCCAATCGATGCCAATGATCCGGCGGCGCTGACGATCTTCCCGGAAATGGACGCTGCCGCTGATGTCCCCGAAATCACCGAAGCGTGCTGGGGCATCCTCGGGAAATCGCCGCAGAGCGTGATGTGCGCAAGCTCCCGTATGGTCGTAAAACGCAAAGGCGCAACCCAGCCGGTCGTCCTCGCCTGCACGCTGCTACCCTACGATCCGCGTTTCGAACTCGGCCGGACTCTCTCCGAAGCAAGCGGCGCGGTGCCGCTGAACCATCCCCATTGCGCCAAATTCTGCGTGCTCGGCGGCGGCGCCTGTAGCCGCGGATGAGCTGATCGGCCATGAAAAGGTGTCACGATAAAGTCAGTGCCGCGGTCTGCTTCATGATCTCGCTCGAGCCGTCCCAGATCATTCGCAGGGCGACAAAGGTGATGATCCCCAGCCCAACCCACGAAATCCAGAAATAGCGATCGAGAAGGCGGGCGATCCAGGTCGAAGCGATCCCCATGAGTGCAACCGAGAGGAGGAGGCCGAAAGCCAGCAGCCAAAAATGGTCACGCGCGATACCAGCGACGGCCAGCACATTGTCGAGTGACATCGACACATCGGCCAGGACAATCCGGGTCAGCGCCTCGGTAGAGCTTGTCCGTCCTGTGTGGATGTGACTGCGGCAGCGCTCTGCCGAGGCCGTCCCCGGAGCGTCGCCGACCCGCGTCTCGCGGATCTCGCGATACATCTTCCAGCATACCCAAAGGAGGAGTACGCCACCGGCCAAGGTCAAGCCGATGATCGCGAGCAGCGTCACGGCAAAATAGGCGAACAGGATGCGCAGGACCGTCGCGGCGGTGATCCCGAGCGCGATGACGCGGCGTCGCCGCGCGAGCGGCAGTCGGGCCGCTGCCATTCCAACGACGATCGCGTTGTCGCCGGCGAGCACCACGTCGATGATGACCACCGACAGCAAGGTGCCGAGTTGATTAACGCTGATCAGCACTTTCGCCAGATAGTGATTGAGGCGCGGCCCGTCGAGGCGGCGACCATCACTGCATCGGCCGCGACCGCCGAAAAGGCGTCTCCCGCGGAAAAATCGTAATGGGCCGGCGGGTACGTATAACCCCTGAGCGTCTATCCCGTACCGTCGGCAAGACGCTCAGGCGCCCGCTGGTCGGCAGAGGAATGAACAGAACCGGGATCGGCGGCTGTGCGTTTTCTGCGTAAGAAGGGCTAGACCCGGTTCGCCGCAGCGCGGCCCCCCCCGCACTGCCTTCGATCGGATCGGGTCGCTAGCGCCATGCCGATCCACCTCCCGGCATGGCGCTACCTCGTTCTTATTTGGTACACTTCGGATGTGCGCCGTCCGCCATGTGGGCTACTGCGTAGTCGTGGAAGCCTTTTTGGTCCAGAGTGCCGGCGAGCTTCAGCAGTTCCGTCGATTGCTGGCAGAATTGCGCCGTCGGCGTAAGAGCTTGCTTTTGAGCAAAGTCATTGGCCAGGCTGGTCTGCCAACTATCGAACGCGCTTTTCGGATTTCGCGCCCCGCTCCGCCGAAAATGCTCGATCATGGCGTTCTGATAACGCACGATCGCGTCCTTGTTGCGAGCCCGGAACTCGCCGTAGACAGTATCCCGGCAAGCCGAGCTGATCACCATCAGGTTGGTTTGAAACAACAGCCCCTGCTCCGCCTCGACATCCGCCGGCGAATAACATTCGGCAGCCGACGCTGTGCCGATCGAGGCGGCAGCCAACATCACCGTACCCACAACGGCCTTTTTCATCGCAATTCCCCCAAATCAACACCCGCAACAAGCGCAGAATACCGAGCCGCCGTTCTCAATTTCAAGAGCAACCAGACACGTTCTCGACAAATCTTAAGTACAAACACCCCTCACTTGATTTCGCGAGAAAGGTTCCATCTAACCCAACCGATGATTTTGCCGCAATGATCGTCCTTTTCACCGATTTCGGCCTCGAGGGGCCTTACACCGGTCAGGTCAAGGCGGTGTTGTACCAGATCGCGCCAGCAGTGCCGGTGATCGATCTCTTTGCAGACCTTCCCGCGGGCAGGCCTAAGCCGGCCGCTTACCTGCTGGCCGCCTATGGCGTGTGGTTTCCGCCAGGGACGGTCGTGCTTGCAGTTGTCGACCCGGGAGTTGGCAGCTCGCGCGAGGCGGTCATCGTCGAGGCCGCGGGCCGCTGGTATGTCGGTCCGGATAACGGGCTGTTCGAACTGGTCGTGCGCCGCGCCGATCATGTCCGTAGCTGGGCAGTGCCTTGGCGTCCCGAGGCGTTGTCGGCGAGCTTTCACGGACGCGATCTGTTCGCCCCGGCCGCCGCGCGGCTGGCGCGCGGTGATATGACTGTCGAGCTCACACAACCCGGCGAAATCGGCCGATGCCCCGATTGGCCCGACGACCTGACCGAAATCGTCTATATCGATCGCTATGGCAATGCGATGACGGGTCTACGTGCCGCATTGCTTGCCGACACCGCGTGTCTTGCCGCGGGAGGCCGGGTGCTGACGCGCCGCCGGACCTTTTCGGATGTCCCCGAGGGTGTGGCTTTCTGGTACCAGAATTCCAACGGGCTTGCGGAAATCGCCGTCAATGGCGCCCGTGCGGACGCCATTCTCGGCCTCGCCATCGGCGCTCCGGTGGCCGTACTTACTTGAGGATGCCTAGGGCGGCGGGATCACAACATCGGCGCCCGGCGGGAGCCTGAGCGGGCGCCGCCTTTGCACCCGATGGATTACCCATACGCCAACCGCGGACACGAGGAAGGCGCCGAGCATGACGAGGCTGAAGGAGCGGACTAAATGCCCGAGCATTACGCGGAAAGCGTGGCCGAGAAAATAGCCTGTTGCGACAAAACTCATCGCCCACAGCCAGGCGGCAAGCAGGTTCAACGACAGGAAGCGTTTCCAGTGAACCGCGCTCACGCCCATCGCGAATGAAGAGAAATTGCGTATTCCGTAGATGAAGCGAAAGGACAGAATGAACCCGACATTGTATCGCTCCAGCCAAAACAACGCCGCTTCGACGCCGCTGCGCCACTTCGGGAATCGATCGAGCAGCCGCACCCCGAAGTACCGGCCGAGCCAGAACCAGGTCTGATCTCCGGAAAAGCTGCCGAGCCATGTAGCGGCGATCAGCAGAATCGGGTTGACCAGACCTTGCGCCGCAGCAAAGCCGGCAAAGAGCACAAAGGTTTCGCCTTCGAGAAAGGTCCAGACAAAGGCGATCAGGTAAAAGCAGGCGCCGTGTTCAGCGATCAGCCGGCTGATGTCCATTCGCGACCCGTTCCCTGCTCACTCCACACGCCCCGGGCCGCGGCTGGAAAAAGCCCCCTCGATCCCCTTCCGGCACTGCGCATGCTATGTTTTTTCGTTACCAAGGTCGAGCGAATTCCCGCGAAATCCAAGATTTCCTTCGCGGGCATCGATCCCGCAGCCCAAAGGCGCGGCATGGCGGGGGAAGGAGAAGGCGGATGGCGGGGTTGTATTTCGAGGAGTTCGAAAAGGGTCAGATCTTCGAGCATGCGATCAGTCGAACCGTCACCGAGATGGATAATGTCCTGTTCACGACGCTGACGATGAACCCGCAACCGCTTCACCTCGACGAAGAGTTCGCTAAGCGAACGGAGTTTGGCCAGCGATTGGTGAACAGCTTGTTTACGCTGGGGCTGGTGATCGGCATCACCGTCGGCGAGACGACGCTGGGGACCACAATCGCCAACTTGGGGCTGAGCGAGGTTCGCTTCCCGAAGCCGGTGTTTCACGGCGACACGCTGCGTGCGCGGACCATCGTGCGCTCGAAGCGGCGCAGCCGATCGCGCACAGACGCAGGCATCGTCGAGTTTGAGCACCAAGGTATCAATCAACGCGGCGAGACGGTCGCAATCTGCCGGCGCGCCGGTTTGATGAAATACCGGCCGAAGGAGAAATGAATGCGCTCGTTGCTGTTTGTTCCCGCCGATAGCGAGCGCAAACTTGCGCGGGCGCCGCACTCGGGCGCCGACGCGTTGATCCTCGATCTCGAGGATTCGGTCGTTCCGGTAAACCGCAGACTTGCGCGCCGTCAGGCACGCGACTTTCTCGTCTCTACCACGGCGGGCGGGTTGGTCCGCTATATTCGCATCAACCCATTGTCGAGCGGTGCGGCGCTCGATGATCTCGCAGCCGTGGTGCCGGGCAAGCCGGACGGGATCCTTTTGCCGAAATGCGTGCCTGAGGATTTGCGTACGCTCGATCATTATCTCGCGGCGCTGGAGGTGGCGACGTCGATCTCGTGCGGAACGATTCGCGTCATCGCAATCGCGACCGAAACGCCGGCGGCAATGTTTGCGCTCGGCGGATATGCTGGGGTCTCTGCGCGTCTCGAAGCCATCACCTGGGGTGCGGAGGATCTGTCAGCTTGTCTCGGCGGCAGCAATCGACGGGCGGACGGAACCTATGACGACGTTTACCGGTTGGCGCGATCGCTCTGCCTGCTGGGGGCAGCGGCTGCCGGCGTCGTGGCGATCGACACGATCTACACGGACTTCAACGACGCGGCGGGGCTCGCTGCCGAGTCCGCGGCGGCGCGGCGATCGGGCTTCGCCGCCAAGATGGCGATCCATCCGGCGCAGGTTCCGGTAATCAACCACGCCTTTTCCGCCAGCGAAGAAGAACTTGCCTGGGCGCGCAAGGTTGTTGCCGTCTTTGCCGAGAACCCCGGCGCCGGCACGATCGCGCTCGACGGCAGGATGATCGACAAGCCCCATCTCACACTGGCGCGCCGATTGCTCGGCCGGGAACCCGGGTGAGGGCATTCTGGCGGCAGATCTCAAATTTGTTTATAAATATCCGAGCTGAGCATCCGTGAGTTGATGTAAAATGAGTGCTAAGTCGGTGGTCGCGGCTGTCGGGGCGGCAATTTTGTCGGCGGCGTGTTCCCCTCAGCCGCCGCTCTATTTTGGACCGCAGCTGGCGTGGCTAGGCCGCGCGGGCAATGTAGAGGCAATTAACTCCGTCGCCTACGCAGTACGGCCGCCGTTACCGGGCCGACCCGGCTACCTCGAGACGATTAGTTATATCAATAATGGTGTTAAATATATTGACGGATATGCTGAATTTTTCATTTCTTATGATGGTCAGATGTGTTTTCGTGGCCTAGTCAATCGTGAGAATACCTTATTCGAAAACTATCAAACATACTGGTGCATGTTTCCCTGGACAGTGAATAATGTCGAGGCGCTCGAGAACAATATCAGTTATGTCGATACAGTTCGCTTGTGGTGCGTGTTGGAAGCCCCGCAATGTGCCCGCCGGTTCGGATACCCCAACTTTCTCGACGAGAGCGGTTCGTGGGGTAATAGCATTACGGCACAAACGCGACCGTTTAGAGAGCAACGCGACGCAATCGAATATCTGATTTATTTGATGGGCGGGAATGTTCGACAGCAGGAGCCGCTCCGGCGAGAACCGACGGCGCGCTTGACACGCGGGCATGGGGGTCTAGCGTCACCGGGCTGACCCCCCGCAACGGAGGAAATCCTCGATGATCATCGAGATGCGCACCTATACGCTGCAGCCGGGCACGGTTGCCGCGTTCGAGGAAAGCTTTGGCACGGCGTTGCCGGCGCTGACCAAAAACTCGCCGCTCGCCGCCTTCTGGCACACCGAGGCGGGCCCGCTCAACCGGGTGATCCAAGTCTGGCCCTATGACGATCTCCCGGCGCGCACCCGGTTGCGGGAAGAGGCGACGAAAGAGGCGTCGAAGCTCCAGGGCTGGCTGGCAAAAGTCCGGGAGTTCGAAGTCGAGCAGCAGAGCGACATTTACATCCCGGCCCCGTTCTCGCCGCCGCTCGAGCCGCGCCGTCTCGGCAATCTTTATGAGATCCGCATTTATACCTTCAAACCCGGCGGCATTCAGGGCGTGATCGACCGCTGGAGCGATCACATCGCTCGCCGCACCGAGCTCTCGCCGCTGGTCGGCGCGTGGTCCTCCGAACTCGGCGGGCTCAACAAATTGTGTCACATCTGGGCGTATAAGGACGCCGCCGAACGCTTCGGCATCCGCGAGGAGGCGCGCGCTAAGGGGATCTGGCCACCACCCTCCAGGGGAGGCCCGAACATGATGATCAACCAGGAGAACATGCTGGTCGTGCCGGCCTCCTTCTCGCCGCTGCACTAGCCGCACGTTGAATACCCGGACGAGCGTCTGGTGAACCGGCCAGGCGCTCGCCCCGCACAGACCGTCCAACCGGGCGGCATCCCACGGAGGGTAAGGTGCCTATGACCTCTCGCGCTCTCGAGGTGCTGACCCCTGCTCCCCCTGCCGGGAATCGATGACAATTCCGGAGACGGGTTCGATCCAGACGAGGTGATCCTCGACGGCTTTGACGCCCGCGACATTTTCGGCGACGACCCGCAGCGCCTCGCGCTCTTTTTCCTCGAGGATGACGCCGTTGAGATCGACGACGCCGTTTTTCACGGTGATCGAGAGACCCTCGCGCGGCACCCAGGCCACTTTCGCCAGCTCGGCGTGGATCTTCTCAAGGATCTCGTCATCGCTCTGCGTCCCGCCGGGTTGTTTTTCGAGAACCGACGCGAGCGCGCCCAGCAGATCGGCACGGCTGACGACACCGACGAGCGCATCGCCGTCCATCACCGGGACGCGCTTGATGCGGCGCCGCTCCATCAGGTGCACGATCTCGTCGAGCGCGGTGTCCGGCGTCACGCTGACGACGTTCTGGGTCATGATCCCGCCGACCCTGCGGCCGTGAGTTCTGACATATTCGCCGGCCATTCGCCCTGGCCCCATCAGAACTTCGAGCCAGCGCGGGCGATGCCTTTCGGTTCCGGTTTCGCCGCGGCGCAAGAGATCGCCTTCGGTCAAGATGCCGGCGAGCTTGCCGTCATCGTCGAGCACCGGCAGCCCGCTGACATGGTTGTCCAGCATCACCCGAATGGCCTTCGCGACCGGCGTCCCGCGGCCGACAGTGACGACATTGCGGGTCATCACCTCCGAGGCTTTCATCTCGTTTCTCCTTGCGACCGCGCGGCCACGAGAGCGGCGACTCCTGGTAGTTCGCGGCCTTCCAGCCATTCGAGGAAAGCGCCGCCCGCCGTCGACACATAGGAGAGCTCTTCGGTGAGGCCCGCGGCCGACAGCGCCGCGACAGTGTCGCCGCCGCCGGCGACACTGAGCAGCTTTCCGGCGCGGGTCAGATCGGCGACTTTTCTCGCGACCGCCGCGGTGCCGCGATCGAACGGCGGAGTTTCAAAAGCGCCGAGGGGTCCGTTCCAGACAAGCGAGCGCGCTTCATCGAGGGCAACTGCGATGCGCATCACGGTCCTGCCCCCGATGTCGAGGATCATTGCGTCGGATGGTACTGCATCGATCGCGACCTCGCGCGTTGCGACGCCCGACGCCAGCTCGGATGCGACGACAACATCCTCGGGAAGAATGACCCGGCAGTTCCGCTCGCGCGCGAGGGCGAGCAGCTGGCGTGCCGTCTCGGCGATGTCGCGTTCACAGAGCGAGCGCCCGACCTCCCTGCCCTCGGCCATCAACAGCGTATTGGCCATCGCCCCGCCGATTGCCAGGACATCGACCTTGCCGACCAAAAAGCGCAACAGGTCGAGCTTGGTCGACACTTTGGCGCCACCGATGAGGGCCAGAAGCGGCCGCGCCGGGGTCTCGAGCGCAGCGGTCAGCGCTGCGAGCTCGGCTTGCATCAATTTGCCTGCGGCGGCCGGCAGCAAACGCGCGAGCGCATCGATCGAGGCGTGCGCGCGATGCGCCGCCGAGAACGCGTCGTCCACATAGACATCGCCGAGCTCGGCGAGTGCGCGCGCAAAATCGGCCGAATTCTCTTCCTCTCCCTTATAGAAGCGCAGATTTTCGAGCAGCGCGACCTGTCCCGGCCGAAGATTCGCGACGACCCGCTTCGCCGCCTCGCCGATGCAGTCTCCGGCGAAGACCACCTCGCACCCGCCGATCGCCTGTTTCAGCGGTTCGACGAGAGGTCGTAAAGAATAGGCAGGGTCGGGGCGGCCACGGGGGCGGCCGAAATGCGACATGACCACCACCTTGGCGCCCCGATCGATCAGCGTCGTGATTGTCGGCGCGAGCCGCTCGATACGCGTGGCATCGGTCACCGCGCCATCCCTTACCGGCACGTTCAGGTCGGCGCGCAGCAGCACCCGTTTGCCGCGCACATCCATGTCATCGAGCGTTGGAAAATTCGGCATCCGACAGCAACTCTTTCAATCCCGACGCTACTCTAACACGAAGAAAGCCGCATAGGCTGTCACGCGAAACATGCCGCGCGCTCGCCACTATGATCGATCCCACGGCCGTGGCCGTCCCGCCCGAACGGCCCTTCGCGGACTGGTCACTGGCGCGCCGGCCTCCTGCTCCTCCTGTTCTTACAGGGAATCTACAGGCGTTAACTTTTGTTCGATAACGACGCCCGTCCCGGGCGTCGTTGCGAGTTAGACAATACGATATGAATGTGGCGAAATTACCGTCGCTATTTTCAGCAATAATCTGGACCAGTGACGTGGCAGCCGGGCATGCACTAGACACTAACGAGAAAATCGCAAACGAGGCTTATTTTACCGAGAAGGCAACAGTCAGACGATCAAACCCAAGCGGGATCAGCAGAGCTAGTAAATCCCTCTTCCGAGGACGATCCCCGTTGCCCGCGATTGACGTCGGGGGCCGACTCTATCGGCGTCTCGTTCGCAAGGTACGGTGCGGTATGCGCTAGCTGCTATTGCGACGAAGGTTATTCACTGGGAGAAACGTTCAGACGCAGATCGAAACGCTCACAAATCCCTCCCCCTTGATGGGGGAGGGCTCCGAGGAGGGGCACCTTGCTCGACCTCGTAAACGCCGTTCATGGCAACGACCGCAGATGCATTCAAAATGATTCGGTCGGCCCCTGATCGTTCGTGCCCGCCATCGTCGTCTGGCTGGGGCTGAACACTAGTTCCGGGCCTTTCCCTTATGAACGCGCCCCTTTGATGCTGGCCGCTCTTTTGGCCTACGGATCGGCGTAGCTCGATGCTTCGAAGGTGTGCTCAAGGCCTTCCGCGTCGCACGCTGAAGCCGTTCTTCCATGCCGGGTTTGGACTGGATCTCAAACGGCTCGGGGCGCATGCCGAGGTGGTTCATTCGCCGTCCTCACGCCAGGATATAGCCCGGCTTGATCGCAGTTAGCACCCCGCTTGTGCCGGCGTTTGATGTTATGACATTGAGGAACTGACTTTCGGGGAGCCGCATCATGGCCGCGGACGTGCTGGTCAAAAACGCCTGGTACGCGGCGGGGCTGTCGCGAGAATTTGCCGCGCAACAGCTGCAAGGCCAAGTCATCGCCGAAAAGCCGCTCGTCCTGTGGCGAACCGCGGCGGGGCAAGTCGCGGCCTTCGACGACAGGTGCTGCCACAAGCGCATGCCGCTCTCGCAAGGGCGGTTTCTCGCGGACGGCCTGCTCGAATGCGCCTATCACGGCTTGTGCTACGACGAGAGCGGCCGGTGCGTGCGGGTGCCGTCACACCCCGACGGTCGTATTCCGGCGCAGGCGCGGCTGCGCCCGTTTCCGGTCATCGAGCAGGACGGGCTGGTGTGGGTGTGGACGGGAGAGCCGGCGCGAGCCAAAGCCGAGCAGCCGCCCCGCCTGCCGGAGATTGCCAACCCGGCTTGGGAAACGGCCGATACCGGGCCGATGCCGGTGCCCGCCAACTCGCTGCTGTTGATCGAGAACCTGCTCGACATAACGCATTTCTACCCGCTGCACGACGGCAATATCGGCGACGTCGAAAACAGCCGCATTCCGGTCAAGCTCGAGCAGGGAATGCGCGACGGCACGCCTTATGTCGGCACCATCCGGGAAGTCCGCGGCTACAAACAGCCGCCGTTCCTCGAAGACTATTTCGGCTATGACACCGTCGACCGCGAGCACACCCATTTCATGCTGAGCCCGGCCGTGACGCGGGTACAGATGCGGGTGTGGCCCGCCGGCCGTCATGGCGATGCCGGCCTCGAGCGCGGCTACGTGATCGTCCACACCCACACGCCGGTCGACCGGCGCAATCATGTGTGGCGGCTGATTGTCAGCATGCCGACGGGACAGAAATGCAAGTCCGACCCGGCCAAGTCGGCGGTCGAGCGCTTCATGGAGAGCTTCCCCGCGGTGATTGCCGAGGATCGCTGGGCGCTCGAAAAGCAGCAGCAGATGTTCGACTATCCCGACGACGGATATACCGAGGTGTTCCTGCGGCCCGACATCGCGCTGCGCCGCGCCCGAGAAATCCTCACACGGCTCGAGCGGGCCGAAAAACCCTGGAAGTCATAGGCTAGACCAACCTGGGAAATTTGAAGCCGAGGTAGATGCTGTGCTCGCGCCCCGAATGGTCCAGGACCGAGGTAAACAAAATTTGGCCCGCGAGCAAAAAAATCAAACCCTCGGTACCCGCCTTGAAGGGCGACTCCCGACCGAGGCCGTGTGAAAAGTCATTGCCCTGACGCCAGCGAGCAATTCTATTGCTCTTAGGATAGTGTGTCCGAAGTCTTCGCCATGCCGCTGCGACGCGCGGCGACAGTAAATTGCTCAAAGGTTGGCGGCGATCGTCTTTTCACACGGCCTCGGACCCTGAACGGACTCTCGGATCAATTCTACGGCTCACCGCGAACCGACCGCTCGGCCGCTCGACCGGTTCTAGAAAGGCGAGTACGGCGGGCCGCCCCACCAGTGCAGCAACGTGCCGTGATTCCCAAGTTTTTCATCGCGGCGCCACGCGTTCCTCTTAGACTGCTCCAACCTCCGCGCTCGCCTCATCCCAACTTTCGCAGGCAGGGCGAGAGATCACGGAGGAAACGGCGCTGGACAGATGATCCGCGCGTTCAGGAGGGGCCAATCAATGACGCGGCTGAGCATGAGCGAACAATTCTGTGTTCTCTTCGAAAATTTAAAGGCAGCGGCAGGCACCCCGCAGCGGATGCTTACATTCTATGGTGAGAGTAAGGCGGTCCGGGACGCTTGCCGTGCCTTGCTGAAATTTCTCTCCGAATCCGGTCTCGAACACGCTTTGCTCTACGGTCGCAGAGGAAAAGTTGTTCCTTCGCGCAGAGTGGCCTTTGAAGCGGGCTGGAGAGATTATGTCGAGAATTGGCGCTTTCGGCTCAGCCATGACGATGACGATTTAGGACCTCTACTCGATGATGATGAATCCGAAGCGTGGGAAAGTTATTGGAAAGCGGCACACATCGAGCTGATTTTGCCGAGCGCCGCTCCGGAAATGGAGTTGGAATCGGGGGGCGAAGGCTCTGCAACTATTGGCCAGGGAATTGAAGATTTACGAGCCATTCTTAATTTCTATCTGGACTTTCAGCGCGGTTATAAAGAATCCGATGAGCTGAACGAACTAGAGCATGGTTGTTCTGCTGCGTTATTCGCCCTAAATCACCTTATCGACACTATAGGGTTGGATATTCCAAGCGTGTTTCGCCGATGGCGGAACGTGCCCGTCACCCTGATGCCCGCGCATGTTTCGAACCGCTACGGGGCGAGTGACAGGGGTTCCCTGCCCCGACTGTTAGACGATGCTATACGGGCGTACTTGTTTGGAGCACCCGCCGCGGCGTTCGCCATGTGCCGGGCCGCTTACGAGATGATAAAAAAGGAGCACTACCCGCCCGGAGAGCTAAATAATGTAATTATTAAGGCGAGCATCGAATACGAATTCATTTCAATAGAGAAGATTCGCATCTACATAACCACAGCGAACAAGGTGCTTCACAATTATAATCATAAAAGGACATTGACTAGTGAAGACGACAGGACTTTACGTGATTTCATCACTACACTGAAATTCCTGATCGAGAGAGCGCCGCGGCCGTGACCGTGATTATCCTGCGACGAACGTCTGTCATTCGACATCGCTCAAGTGGTTGCGGCATCTGCGGCTGCTTGTGGCGTCTCGTCATTTGCTCCAGCGTCAACGAAGGTCGGTTCTCCACCGAGGCCGTGTGAAAACGCTCATGAGCCAACAAGGCGGAGAATTGTTTTCTCTATTGCCCTTTTTCCGACCGCGGCCACAGCGCTATTCCTCTTTAGACTGACGAAATCAAGAAGGATTTTCTACGTGCAGATTGAATGCCTGTGTTTTCACACAGCCTCCACCCCAAGCCGACCCCTGGTATAGCTATCAACGTCAGATTTTATCGAAGATTCTAGGGAGCGGCGTGACAACATCCGTGGGCAGCGGTCAAGCCGACAAAATGCGGTTGAGCCGTCGCTTGCCGCGCGAACGAGGTGAAGAGGCCAAGGCTAGCCTACCGAGGTGAGATTTCTCAATTGGGCAAAGGCGGAAGCGATCAGCCGAGCATCAACGCCTGGGCGACGGCCTGGGCAATGTCATTTTTTTCCGACAGTTCGAAGAATGAAAATGCCGGGTTCGGATTGACCTCAAGGCAATAATACTTTCCCTCGGGTGTAGCAATAAGGTCAATCCCCGCGACCACGAGGCCAAGCTCACGGGCCAGTGTTATGCAACGGGCCGTGATCTCGTCGGGAAGATGCGCCGTCTCCAGGCTTGCCGGACCATACCGGTAGTCGATGGATGGTGACCGGACGAGGCAGCTAAACACTTTCTCGCCGATCACGTGGACACGGAGGTTGTCCCCGACGATACGCTGCTGAAACAACGCGGGTCCGATGTTTCCGAGGCTGTCCAACATGCAGGCGTGGAGTTCCTTCACGATGCTGCGCACGCTGCTCATCGACTTGTAAATCACACTGCCGTGGCGAGAGAGAAAGTAGCGAACCTCTGACAAGTCGTTGGTGATTATCGAATCCGGCACGAGGAAGCCGCATGCCCGCAGAAACCTCGCCTGATTGAGCTTGGAGTGGTTCGTCGCCTCGGCCGAGGGCCTGTTGATGATCACCGCGTCAGCGTGCTCGGCCCAGACGTGCATCAGCTGATGAACGATGTCGGCATGCGACGCGCTTTGCTGCGGCCCGCCCAGGCCGGCGAATTCGTCGTAGTGTCGGTGGTCGTAGGGCCGCAGATAGGCGGCCGATACAGTGTCGAGACGATAGGAATGCCGCTCGCAGCAGAGCTTGTAAGAAAGCTTTGGGCTGGACGACAAGCCAATGCGGGTCCGGCCGACTGCGGCATGGTTTACGAATGCGACATTGGCCCGCAACTCCCGCAGCCAGTCATAAACCGACCTGAAGGTGGGATCCTCGAGCAAGCCCCACAGCAATATCATGCTGCTCTGTGACCTCGCAGGTAATCGATCAGGGCTCGTCGGGTCACCCCGTCCCGCAGATCGGGAATGGCGCGTACTGCGGCAAGTTGGGGCCTTCCGGCCTCGTCTGCTGTGTAGAGGACAGTTAGGTAGTCGACTTTTGCTTGGCGGGACAACGCAATCGTATCTCGATCGGCAGTAGTTCCCGACGGCGCAATCACTCGATCGCCAAGACAGGTCACCGCGATGACGGGCTTATCACAGGAGGCGGCGAAGGGATTGACGAAATTCTCGGTGTCGAGGCGGATTGGTGAGACTGGAATTCCCGTGCGCTGCGCCAGATGATACCAGCCGATCGGATTTAAATAGGGGCCGCTCAGACTGCCTGCGGCCGGCCGGTTGACGACGGGACAGGGAAGGCCCGACAAAAAGAATGTCAGGAGTGCGTGAAATTCGGCCGCCTGGTATTCCCGCTCCTCCGGCGGAAAGAAGACGAGCTCTTCGGGAAAGACCGCTGGCAGCACATTGATGACGCCCTCTATCTCGCCAATCGCGATTTTCCGGCGGTCGACAGTCAATGTCGATGACGCGAAATCCGGATAGCGCAGTGCAGTATGGTTCTCCGCCAGGTCCCGGCAGGTCAGCACGGATATTGCGACGGCACCCCCGAATTCCTTGGCGAAAGCCACCGCATCCTGGTCGGCCAGGCTGGTCAGAACGAGGATCACCCCTTCGCTTCGCCCGAGCCTGATGCCTCGCCGGCGACATTTCGTTCTTTGGCAATCTGGTCGACGCCGGCTCTTTTGGCGATGTCCCGCCCCACTTCCGGCAGCTCTCGTGCCTGAATGAGCGAGTTGAGGCGGTTCACGCTGTTCTGCAAAAGCTTGACATCCATCCGCAATTGGTTGACCTCGGGATTGATGATCTGTTGTATCCAGTTGAACGGATCGCCTTCAGCGACCAGTTTCCCGAAGTATTCGAATTCGAGCTTGACACCGACATCGGTAAAACGCCGCTTTGTCGGACTCGGATAAGCAAAACTGTGCGGGTGGGACGGAATGCCGTTGGCAATGACCCGAAGGTCGTAGACGCCGTAAGGGATGGTAGGGGTAAACCGGCACGACTGCAGGGATGGGCCGGTCGCCACTCCCATCGTGCTGAAATCATGGGTGGGGCAGTAGAAGACCTGATGGGTCACTGTATTCCTGAGCTGGACGAGCGGATAGTTCGTTGCCGGATAGCAGTCGTCGCCGTAGATGTTCGCCTGCGACAAGCCATTCAGTTGCGTCCCTTGAACCTGGATGTAGTCCGTGAAAATTACGCCATGCGGGAGAACCGAGGATATTGTCGGCCGCCACGCATCCTGAGGGCCGCCATCCGGCGTGTAGACCTGCACGTTGCTGGAACTGGCACTGAACAGGACCTGGCCAGTTGGCAACAGCATCATCCGGCTCCAATAAATTCCCGCATTCGCAGCACCGGGATAAGGAAAACTGGCGTTGTTCGGGGGTGTCGGCGCCTGAGCAATCGTATTGCTTGACGGGTCGTATTCGAAAAACAGAACCGGCGAGCCCCAATTGTTGTTGAGGAATTGCGCGGCAGTAAAGAGCACCTTGCCGTTCGGCATCAGTGCGGCGGGACAGTCATTGCTGACCATGACCTGACCGCCAACGATCGGGATGTCGGGCCCGGCTACCCATGTCCCCTGGGCCGTCGGCGTAGCGGGCGGAGTGTAGAGGGCCGTCTTGCCGTGGCCGTTGCTGTTCGCGGCGCCGAAGAAGATGACCCTGCCGTTATACAGCAGCATGCCCGGGCCGATCTCGCTCATTACCGGGTCGACGAGCGTCACGTGCAGTTCTCCCTCGTCCTGCCACACGCCCGACGAGATGATGTATTTCTGGCTCCGGAACGGCGAAAAACATTGCGGCGCGACAATCGTGTTGTCGGGCAGCAATATCCATGTCTCTTCGTTGGTGCGGCAAGGCTGGGCGCCGGTCGTGCTCCACGAATCGGTGGCCGGGTCATAAATGATGCAGGCGCCTGACAGCAGAGCTCCGATCATGATGCGGCCATCGGGCAGCACGCAGCTCGCGCCATCTCCGACCTGCGTCCAAGGCGGCGAGGCTATATTGGTCCATGTGTCGAAACCGGGATCGTAGATTGCACCCTTGTTCGTGTCGCCGACATCGCCGCTCTGCTCGCCGCCACAGACAAAGACACGCCCGTCTTTCAGAACCCCGGAGGCGTAATAGCGCCGCCAGAAGCTCATATCCGCGAGTGTCGACCACTGCCCGTTTATGTAGGATCCGCTGCTATCAGGGGTGAGCGCGTGCCAGTGCGCGGTTCCCTCCTCCTGCACCATCACCCGACCATCTGTGAGCAGGATCATCGTGCTCGTGTTGAATGTCGGCTGGTTCGTCAGTGGCGCCCATGTCCCCGGCATTTGTCGTCTCCCCTGAGTTAAACGCGCCTTGTCAATGCGAAGCGGATTGCCCGAAAACTCGAACCGCCCGTGGCCTCACGAACGCGTGCGTTTACCATACTGGGGTGACCGCTCCAAGCCATAAGCGTGTAAAGGTGGGAACGCGTAAGTTGCGGTCGCGACGGTCCGCAGGCCGACTGCTGCGCCCGCGGCCGATCATCCTCGCGACGAAAGCCTATGCTCGGCGGATGCCCCAGAAGACCGGGAAGCAGCCTGGCAGCACATCGAGCAAATCCTTGCGAAAAGCGGTGGACTGCCAATATTCGCCCATCGGAACGTAGGGTACATCCTGCCACAACTGCAGCTGCAGCTCGGTGCAGATCCGCCGCTGGTCGTCGAGGTTGCCGGCGTCAAGCCAGGCAGCGCGCAGGGCTTCGATGCGCGGGCTCGTCGGCCAGCCGTCATAGGCGGCGAGCCCGTCGGCGCGAATCAAAATATTGCCATATGGGTTGGTATTCGGGACCGATCTATCGTTGAGTCCAAAATACGCGCTCCAGCCGCCCTTATCCGGGGCCGCCTGATTCTGCCGCCGGCGGAGAGCAGTGCCCAGATCCATCTCCTGATAGTCCACGTTCATACCGGCGCGGCGAAGCTGATCGGTTCCGACCAGCGACAGCGCATGAATCGGTGGGGCATCGGCCGGCGCGACGACGACGATCTTTTCGCCATTGTAGCCGGCGCGCACCAGCGCCTGTCGAACCGCCGCGTAATCGCGCGGCCCGCGCATGACTTCGATCCCGGCATCGTTGGCAAACGGGGTTCCGGCCGGGAAGAGACCGATGCCGTCATGCCAGAAATTGCGATCGGTGCCGGCGACCGCGGTCATTGCCTCGGCCTGATCGACCGCGCCGAGCAGTGCCTGCCGCACGGCCACATTATCGAAGGGCCGTTGCAAATGGTTGAAGCGCAGGATGCCCATGGCTGTTGCATACTGGGAAATGACAGTAATATCGCGATTGCCGGCGAGCGCCGCAGCCTGGTCGTTGGGAGGCGCCTCCCACCAGTCGATTTCGCCGCTGCGCAGGGCGGCCATCGCCGAGAAAGGATCCAGTATCAGCCACTCGACCCGATCGAAATGCGCAATCTTCGGTCCGGACGTGAAACCTACGGCTCCGTCAGTGCGCGGCTGATAGAGCGCAAAGCGCTCATAGGCGGCCCGGGCGCCGCTGATATGCTCTTCGGGGAGGAAGCGATAGGGGCCGCTGCCGACAATTTCGGCAGCCGGCTTGAACGGCGAGGTCGCCGCCAGCCGCTCCGGCATGATCGCAGGAACGTTGGCTCCAGGTCCCGCCAGGGCCTCCGGCAGATGCGGGAACGCCCGTTTGAGACGGAACCGCACGGTGCGATCGTCCGCCGCCGACAATTCCTCAGTCGCCGCCATCAATGCGTAGGCGAAGGGGATGCGCTCGGCAAAACGGCGGATGCTGGCGACGACGTCGCGCGCCAGTACCGGCTCCTTGTCGTGAAAGCGGAGTCCGTCGCGCAATGTCAGAGTCCAGGTCAGCCCATCCTCCTCGACCTGATGTCCCTCGACCATCTGAGGCCGGGCGGTCCAATTCGTATCGATGCCGTAGAGCGTATCGAAGACGAGGAAAGCGTGATTACGCGTCTGCCGCTGGCCGGTGACGACCGGGTCGAGCACGCTGAGGTCTACGTGGACACCAAAGACCAGCTTGTTGGGCCTCTCGGCCCGCCCGATCCGGGGCGCCGCGAGCGCCGCCGCGCCTGCGCCGGCGGCTTTGAGGAGATCTCGTCTACGCATAGGTGCTCCCTGCCCGGCGTTTGTTTTCGGTCGGCAGATAGGGGCTGGCTGCAGAGTGGCATAACAGTTTGTCAGAACATGCCGAGGTCCGCGAGGGTGCGTTGGCGCTCGTTCGCCCTGATGTCCATCAGATCCTCGACGCAGACAGTATGCTCGCGAGTCCCAAAGGGCATTCCGTGCTTTTCGCAGAAGGCGTGGCTCTCCTGCTCGACCGCGTCGCGCTCTTGCTGCTGGGCAGCGAGCCTTGCGTGCGGAAACGCGTAGGCGACAGCATAGAAGAAGAGGACCGTGCTCACGGCGACGGCGGCCCACGCGATCTGATTGCCGTAATCATAGATCCAGGCCAGAACGCCGGCCGGGACCTTCCGGCTTGACGATCCGACCCGCAGACAAGGCGCTTGACCCCGTCTACGGGCAGGAATGTCGCGCCGGACCAGCATGGCAAAGGCTCCCTGTCCTGCTGCTGCAGGAATTGCCGGGAAGAATAGCTCGGGACCGATTAGGACGGTGTGAACTGGTTCACACTTGGCGCAGATTTTCCGGTTCGGCTGGTTGCGTCCTCAGAGACACGTCGTCATTGCGACCCCCGGCGTGGAGCGCTTGCTGACGAAAGCCAGGGTCCACTTCTCAGCGGCACGAGCGAACCGTAAATGGTCCCGGCGTTCCCCACGGAATTAGTCCGTGGGCTGAAGGCCCACGGGACAGCGGCGCGCGCGGTTTTACTCGGCGGGTCCGTCCACGCCGCCCGCTGGTCTAATCGGCATTACAGCCCGCTTGCTAAACCGGTCTTCCCCCTGCATGCGACGAGGTAACCGTAAAGTCATACCCGTCCGGCCCGGTAAGGTGGAACGAGTCGTGGATCCGGCCCCTGCTGATGTCGGAGGGTCCCAGCCCCTTTGCCGCATAATCTCGGCGAGCGGCTTCGATATCGTCCACCATCAGGTCAAAGGGCGCCGCGGAGCCGGGCTTGGGAGGCCGCTCCGTGTTCCTGACGACGACGTGCGTACCGCCGCGGAGTTCGAGGACCGCGAGGCCGGCGTCGGCGAAAATCGGGCGTAACCCGACGGTTTCGAGCCACCGCGCAGCGGCGGCGACATCGGTTGCCGGAAGGCGGACGTGGCCGACCGCTACCGGGGGTCTCTGATCGATAGTCTGAGACACGATTTCCTCATTTGTTCGAGTGCGATCGAAGGCCGGCTCAAGCCGTCAACACCTCTAAGAGATGGCCATTCGGGTCGCGGAAATAGAAGCCGCGGCCGCCATGGCGGTGATTGATCTGCATGTCCTCAGCCGAGCGCGGGCCGCTGCCATAGGTGATCCGCTCGGCGCGGACGCGGTCGAAGATCCCGTCAAACTCCGCTTCGCTGACCTTGAAGGCATAGTGGTGCCGCTCAAACGCGTCCCAATTGTCGAAATCGATGGTCAGCGTGTCGTTGATGCGGACGGGCGCGAAGTGCGAGACTGGGCCCTTGTATTCGAGACCGAAGATGCGCGCGAAGAAGCGGGCGGATACTTCCTTGTCGCGAGCGGGGACGATCGTGTGATCGAGGACGATGGTCATGAGCGCCTCCTGGTGATCGGGTAAAAGATGATCCCGATCGCCGCGATCGGCAACAACCGACACAACCAAGGATGAAAGGGCGCGGTCATGTACAAAGCGTCAGCCAGTGTCACCCTGCCGACATCGATCATCGGTTCGCTGCCGCGGCCGAGCTGGTACACCGCGGGTTTGGGTTCACAAAGCTTTCTCGAGGCGATGATGAACCTGCGCTACCGCGAGCAATACGAGGACGCAGTCTCGGTCTATCTGCGGGCGCAAGAGACCGCTGGTCTCGACATCTGCACCGATGGTGACGCCCATTTCGATGAGCAGATCAGCGGCATGAGCTGGCAGAGCTATCCGCTGACGCACATGTCGGGCTTCTCGACGACCGCCGAGCCGACGCCCTACCAGATGGGCGCCGGCGCGCCGCGCGGGCATATTCTGCACGACTTTCTCGAAGCGCGTGTCTTGCCCAAGATCACCGGGCCGGTCGGCCCAGGCAACCTGGAATACACAGCGATGTGGAAGGTGGCGCAGCGGCTGACCAGGAAACCGGTCAAGTTCGGCACCATCCTGCCCGAATTGCTCGCCGCCTCGGTAGCCGACGAATACTACAAGGACCCGGTGGAGCGCATTTGGGCGCTGAGCGAAGCGCTCAACAGCGAGCTCAACGACCTGGCCGACGCCGGCTGCCCGGTGATCCAGCTGGAGGAGCCGCAGATCCATATGGTGCCGGTCCGCGGCAAGCCGTTCGGCAAGCTCGACACCGGCGATCTCGTCAAAGTCTTCAACAACACTGTCAAGGGTCTGCGCGACAAGACCGAGGTGTGGTGCCACACCTGCTGGGGAAACCCGTCGCAGCAGCGGATCTTCCGCGATGTCCAGAGCTATCAGCCGACATTGGCGGCGCTCAACCAGGTCGATGCCGACGCCATCACCTTTGAGACCTGCTCGTCCGGCACGGGCGACCTCAAGGCGATCGGTGAAATTATCAAGGACAAGAAGATTGTGATCGGCGTCATCGACCACCACACATTGCAGGTCGAGCGGCCCGATCAGGTCGCCGCGTTGATCCGCGAGGCGCTCAAATACATTCCTGCCGAACGGCTGATGATCTCCTCCGACTGCGGCATGGGCCGCGAGGGCATGAGCCGCCGGCACGCCGCCTACAAGATGGTCGCGATGGTCCTCGGCACGAATATCGTCAGGAAGGAGCTCGGCCTTCCCGAAGCCGAATGCCTGGCCGCCGATCCGCGCTTTTCGCTGGCGGCGCGCGCCTTGTGAGTCATCCTGGGATGGGCCACCGGCCCCTTGTCACGCAGGCGAAGGGCTGGTCTCCGCACGCCGATCAGGGACGTAGGGCGGGTTAGCCGAAGACGTAACTCACCACCCCTCAAAAGTGACGGCGGATTACGCTGCCCCGCGGATCGAGCCCGGTGGCTAAAGGCTAATCCGCCCTACACTCCGTGTTGCTCCTCCGATATGTCGCGGTTGGTGAAGTCGGGCAAGAGCGCGGTCGCGACGACGCTGACGATCCCATAGAACAGGATATACGCCGCAATCGGCCAACCTGAATTGAACTTCGCGAGCAACGCGGTCGCGATCAGCGGCGCCGGTCCGCCCGCGGTGATCGAGGCGAGCTGGTAACCGATCGAGGTGCCGCTGTAGCGCAGCCGCGGGGTGAAGCATTCGGCGATCAGCGCCCCTTGCGGCCCGTAGACGAAGGCGTGAAACACAAAGGCCAACACCGTCGCCAGCACGATCAGGCTCGGCAGCGCGGTGTTCATCAGCGCGTAATAAGGAAAACCGTAGAGACCGGCCACGGCGGCGGCGATGATAAACGTGCGCTTGCGGCCGTAACGGTCCGAGATGTGGCCGGTAAGCGGGATCAGCAAAAAATCGATGCAGGAAGCAAGCAACAGCGCGCTGAGCAGCAGATCCCGCGAGACATGCAGCACTAGGCTGCCGTAGACGAACACAAAGGAGAAGTAAATATAGGCCGGCCCTTGCTCGACCGAGCGCGCGAGCGCGGTCAGGATGACCGCTTTCGGTTGGCGTTTGATCACTTCGAGAACAGGTACCTGCTCCAGCCGCTTGGCTTCCACCAGGCGAGAAAACACCGGGGTCTCGAGAATGCCGAGCCGGATCCAGAGCCCGACGGCGACCATCACCAGGCTCAACTAAAACGGAACACGCCAGCCCCAGGTAATAAACTCGTCGCCGGAAATTGCGCTGAACGCCAGCACCGCAAGATTCGCCAGGAACAGCCCGGCCGGGCCGCCGAGTTGCGGCAAAGAGGCGATGAAGCCGCGATGCTTGTTGGTTCGCGCCCACTCCATCGCGAGCAACACCGAACCGCCCCATTCGCCGCCGACCCCAATGCCCTGTATCAGGCGCAGCACCACCAGAATAACGGCAGCCCAGAGGCCGATCTGTTCGTAGGTCGGAACCAGCCCCACCGCGAATGTCGAAAGGCCGGTCAGCAGTAAGGTTGCGATCAGCGCCGCCTTGCGGCCGATGCGGTCGCCGTAATGGCCGAAGATCGCCGCGCCGATGGGTCTCGCAACAAAGCCGACGAAATAGATGCCGAACGCCTCGAGGGTGCCCACCAACGGCGCCGATCTCGGGAAGAAGAGCTTCGCGAACACGATGCTCGCGACTTGGCCGTAGAGCAGGAAATCGTACCACTCAATGGTGGTGCCGACTGTGCTCGCGATCGCCGCCCGCCGCAGTTGCGCGCGGTGATAGGCCTCGGGAAGCGGGCCAATTGCGGCATCGACCGTTGACATTGGATTATCCTCCCTCGCGGTTCGTGCTTTTGGAGCGGCTTTTTTATCAAGCTTTTACGCGCTGTCGAGACTGCTTTCGAACCGCGCAAAGGATCGGAGAGCTTTCTTGTCGGCCGTCCGGATGGATTGCGGACCCTTATCGGCAACAATCGAGCTATATTCGCTTTATTGACAAATGGAATCTGTTGTTATATTGTGTATGAAACGCCGCTTGGACGCTGAATCTGTTTCGATGATCCCCGCTATTCCAATTTTCTCATCGGCGGAGTGAAAACAGCGAAAAACAGCGTGCGCTTCGCTGTTATTTCGGCCCCTCGATCGGGTGAAAGTCGAGGATTTCTGCGGCGAACGAGATGATGCTCGCTGTAAATTTTCGGGAAGAACAGCAAAAACAGCGAACGGCGCCGGCTAGCCGCTCATCGGATCGCGGCGGTGATTGCGGCGCCCAAATCCTTCGTGCCGGAGTTGCCGCCGAGATCGGGGGTGCGCGTTCCGCCTTCCGCGAGCACCTCGGCGATGGCCCGTTCGACGGCAGAAGCCGCGCCGCTTTCACCCAGGTGATCGAGCATCATTGCGCCCGACCAGATCTGGCCGATCGGGTTGGCGATGCCGCGGCCGGCGATATCGGGCGCGGAGCCGTGCACCGGCTCGAACATCGACGGGTATTCGCGTTCGGGATTGATGTTGCCCGACGGCGCGATACCGATCGAGCCGACCACCGCGGGACCGAGATCGGACAGGATATCCCCGAACAGGTTCGAGCCGACGACGACGTCGAACCAATCGGGATGGCGCACGAAATGCGCGGTCAGGATGTCGATGTGGTACTGGTCGGTCTTGACGTCGGGATATTCGTGCGAAATCGCGGCGAAGCGCTCGTCCCAGAACGGCATCGTATGGATGATACCGTTCGACTTGGTCGCCGAGGTGACATGCTTCTTGCGGGTGCGGGCGAGCTCGAAGGCATAGCGCATGATCCGGTCGCAGCCGCGCCGGGTGAAGACCGCCTCCTGCATCGCCATCTCATATTCGCTGCCGGCATAGAGCCGGCCGCCGATTTCCGAGTATTCGCCTTCGTTGTTCTCGCGCACGACGTAGAAGTCGATGTCGCCCGGCGACCGGTCGCGCAATGGCGACCGAACGCCGGCGAGCAGGCGCACCGGGCGGAGGTTGACATATTGATGGAAACCGCGCCGCAACGGGATCAGCAGCCCCCACAGCGAGACATGATCCGGTACCTCGGGGTGACCGACAGCGCCGAGGTAAACGGCGTCATAGAGCCTGAGCCGCTCAAGGCCGTCGTCCGGCATCATCAGGCCCATATTGCGATAGCGCTCGCAGCTCCAATCGAACTCGTGCCATTGCAAGTCAAACCCATAGGCCCGCGCAGTGGCCTCCATGGTGGCAATCCCTTCGGGCATGACCTCCCGCCCGATGCCGTCGCCGGGTATGACCGCGATCCGATAGCTCTTTGCCATGCCCAATCCCCAGATCGGAGAATGCGAATTGATCGTAAAATCGTCGGACGGGTTGAGCAACCGCGAAACCGGCCGGGGATTTTACAGACGCAGCGGATGAGCGTGATCAAGCGGGCCGTGGCCGCGCCCGAGCCCGGGTGCGCCGGCGATCGCGCGGTGGACATAGGCGCGGGCGCGGTCGACAGCGTCCTCTAAAGCGTGCCCCTGCGCGAGCCCCGCGGCGATCGCCGAAGCGAGGGTGCAGCCGGTGCCGTGCGTGTGCCTGGTCTCCAGCCGCGGGCTTTCCCAGATCCGAGCATCCTGGGCGGTGACAAGCACATCCGAGACAGTGGGCGCCGCGAGATGTCCGCCCTTTACCAGCACCGCACGGCAACCGAGCGCCAGCAGCCTCTCGCCGGCAGCGCGCATCTCAGCGGGATTGCCGATCGTCGTGCCGCAGAGGATCTCGGCTTCCCGCAGGTTGGGAGTAAGAATGTCGGCGCGCGCAATGAGTAACCGCTTCAATCCGCCGAGCGCGTCGGGATCGATCAGGCGGGCGCCGCCCTTGGCAACCATCACCGGGTCGACGACGAGAGGGATCCCGGCGGCGCGCTCGTCGAGCACCGCGGCGATCGTTTCGATAACGGGCAAATCATGCAGCATCCCGGTCTTGATCGCATCGGCGCCGATATCGTCGAGCACCACTTCGATCTGCCGGCGGATGAAATCCGGCGGTACCGGTAGAACCCCGAATACCCCTTCGGTATTTTGCGCGGTCAGTGCGGTGATGGCCGTCGCCGCATAGGCGCCGAACATCGTTACAGTTTTGATATCGGCCTGGATCCCGGCACCGCCACCGGAATCCGAGCCGGCGATGATCAAGACCCGGCCGTGCATTGCTCAATTACTCTGCGGCTTCGGCCCGAGGCGGTTCGATCCGCGGCGAGCCATGCGGAGCATCCTCGATATCGGCAGCGGCGGCACGGATCGCATTGCAGATCTCGTCCACCGCCGCGGCGATCAACTCCTCATCTTCGCCTTCCGCCATCACTCGGATCACTGGCTCGGTTCCCGATCTGCGGACCACCAGGCGGCCATCCGCGCCGAGCCGGGTTTCCCCACCCTCTATCGCGTGCTTGACCGAGGGCGATTCGAGCGGATTGCCCTTGCCAAACCGAACATTGCGCATCAGCTGCGGCACCGGGACGAACAGCCGGCAGACCTCGCTCGCTCGCTTGCCGGTTTCGACGATCGAGGCCAGCACCTGAAGCGCGGCGATGAGGCCGTCGCCGGTCGTAGCGTAATCCGAAAGGATTATGTGGCCGGATTGCTCACCACCGAGGTTGCAGCCGAGTGCACGCATTTTTTCTACGACATGGCGGTCGCCGACCCAGGTACGGTGAAGCCCGATGCCTTCTCCGACGAGAAAGCGCTCGAGACCGAGATTGGACATGATGGTCGCCACGAGCGACCCACCGGTCAGCCGTCCGGATTTGGCAAGGCCGGTGGCTATCAGTGCCATCAGCTGATCGCCGTCGAGAATGACGCCACGCTCGTCGGCGACAATCAGCCGATCGGCGTCACCGTCGAGTGCGACGCCGATATCAGCGCGGCGCGCCAAGACCTCACGCTGCATCTGCTCGGGCGCCAGCGCGCCGCATTCACGATTGATGTTGAGGCCGTCGGGCGAGACGCCGAGCGAGAACACCTCGGCGCCGAGCTCCCAGAACACGGTTGGAGCGACTTTGTAGGCTGCTCCGTGGGCGCAATCGACGACAATACGCAGCCCGTCCAGGCGCAGCCCGCGCGGGAAGCTCTGTTTGACGAACTCGATATAACGCCCGCCGGCATCTTCGAGCCGCTTGACACGCCCCAACTCAGCCGGACTGGCCCGCCGCCGCGGCCCCTTATCGAGGCAGGCTTCGATCTTTTGCTCCAACTCGTCCGACAGCTTGTATCCGTCGCGGCCAAACAGCTTGATGCCGTTGTCCCCGTAGGGGTTGTGCGAGGCCGAGAGGACAACGCCGAGATCGGCGCGCAGGCTGCGCGTCAGCATCGCGATCGCCGGGGTCGGCAACGGCCCGACCAACACGACGTCCATGCCCATTGTCACAAAGCCGGCGGTCAATGCCGGCTCGAGCATATAACCGGAGAGCCGCGTGTCCTTGCCAATGACGACGAGGTGCTTGTGAGCGCCGTTGTGAAAGCATTCGCCCACCGCGATCGCTACTTTCAGCGCCGTCTCCGGCGTCATCGGCTCGCTGTTGGCAGTCCCGCGGATCCCGTCGGTGCCGAAGAGTTTCCGCGTCATCGCGCCCCCGTAGAGATTTGTTGAAGGCCGCTAAATCGGGGAAAATGCCGTCACAAGTCAAAGGACATTTTCAACACCTCGCCTCATCGGCTGCGGCTTAGTCGATTCCATATCAGAATCGGTAAATTAAAAGTTTAAGAACAGACTTCTAGCGCGCGACCGCTTATTGGCTCACGAGACCTTTGTCAGCCGCCGGGCTGCGGCTCGGGTTCGAGGCCGGTGGGTCGGCCGGAGGGCGGCACCGAACTGCGCCTCCCGCGCGGCTCTTCCGCCGGGCCGCCGGCCGAGGTTTCCCGCACGATCCGCTCGCCCTTGATGATCCGCCGGATCTCGTCGGCGGACAATGTCTCGTATTCGAGCAGACCCTTTGCCAGCAAGTGCAGTTCGTCCATGTGTGCCATTAGGATCTCGCGCGCGGTCTGCTCTCCTTCCTCGACGATGCGGCGGATCTCTTCGTCGATGACCTTGGCGGTCGCGTCGGAGACGTTCTTGCGCTGAGTCACCGAGTGGCCGAGGAATACCTCTTCCTCGTTCTCGGCGTAGCGCAAGGGCCCCAGTTTCTCGCTGAATCCGAATTCGGTAACCATGCGGCGTGCCAAATTTGTCGCGCGGCGGATGTCATCGGCGGCACCGGTCGTGACCTTGTCCGGGCCGAAGATCAGCTCCTCGGCGATCCGGCCGCCAAAGAGGCTCGCCATCATTGCTTTGAGTTCGGTCTTGGACTGGCTGTACTTGTCGCGCTCCGGCAGGAACATCGTAATGCCGAGCGCCCGACCACGCGGGATGATCGTCACCTTGTGCAACGGCTCGTGCCCCTCGGCGTAGAGCATGCACAGCGCATGGCCGCCCTCGTGATAGGCCGTCAGCTTCTTTTCGTCCTCGGTCATGACCATCGAGCGCCGCTCGGCGCCCATCATGACCTTGTCCTTGGCCTGCTCGAACTCGCTCATCGCGACCGAGCGCTTGCCCTTGCGCGCCGCCATCAGCGCCGCTTCATTGACCAGATTGGCGAGATCGGCGCCCGAAAAACCGGGAGTTCCGCGAGCGATGACTTTGGCGTCGACATCGGCGGCGAGCGGCACCTTGCGCATGTGAACCTTGAGGATCTTCTCGCGTCCGACGACGTCCGGGTTGGGTACGACGACCTGGCGATCGAACCGGCCGGGTCGCAGCAGAGCCGGGTCGAGCACATCCGGTCGGTTGGTGGCGGCGATCAGGATGACCCCCTCGTTGGCCTCGAAGCCGTCCATCTCGACGAGCAGCTGATTGAGGGTCTGCTCGCGCTCGTCGTTGCCGCCGCCGAGGCCGGCGCCGCGATGCCGGCCGACCGCGTCGATCTCGTCGATGAAGATGATGCAGGGCGCGTTCTTTTTTCCCTGTTCGAACATGTCTCGCACGCGACTGGCGCCAACGCCGACGAACATCTCGACGAAGTCGGACCCGGAAATCGTGAAGAACGGCACGTTCGCTTCACCGGCGATGGCGCGGGCGAGCAAGGTCTTGCCGGTACCGGGCGAGCCCACCAGCAACACCCCTTTCGGGATCTTGCCGCCGAGTCGCTGAAACTTTTGCGGGTCCTTCAAGTATTCGACAATCTCCTCGAGTTCCTGCTTGGCTTCGTCGATCCCAGCGACATCCTCGAAGGTGATGCGCCCGACCTTCTCGGTCAAAAGCCGTGCCCTGCTCTTGCCAAACCCCATGGCTCGGCCGCCGCCGCCCTGCATCTGCCGCATGAAGAAAATCCACACACCGATCAGCAGGAGCATCGGGAACCACGAGATCAGCACGCCGAACAGTGACGGCACATTTTCGTCGACCGGTGCAGCGGTGATGCGCACGCCCTTTTCGATCAGCCGGTTGACGAGGCTGGGATCGTTGGGCGCGTACGTCGTGAATGCCCGACTGTCGGTGAAATGACCGCTGATGTTGTTGCCCTGGATCGTGACGTCAGCGACCTGGCCGCGGTTGACGTCGTTCACGAAATCCGAGAATGCGAGGGTAGCCTGCGGTCCGCGGCTCGATGAGGTCTGAAACAAATTGAATAGCGCGACGAGAAGCAGCCCGATGACGATCCAGAGGGCGAGGTTCTTGCCGAAATTATTCACGATGAACGCCTTTCATACCGAGCTGGGCATCGCGCGCCCGCTAGAGTACCTTTCCTGGACCAGAGTCGCGACAGTTTTTGCTCGTTCCACAGATAAGACGCGAGCGGCGTTAAACAACGGCAAAGCCGGCCTGCGTCAACGCATTGATCGGTCGAAGGACGATCTGCGGCACGACTCCAACGTTCCCACGCCTGTATCCTAGGTGCGGAACAGCGGCAACGCCTTCCTCGTCCCACACAACCGGAAAAACCGCCAGGAGCAGCCGCGGTGGTGAGCCTGCCCGACGCTGCAGTGCAAGACCCCGCAGCCGGGCGACAGCGGTCGCGCCCAAATATCCGATCGTGAGGGAGCTGCTCGCTTTTGGCGGCACGATGATCTGAAATCGGCGGTCCCAAATCGTGGTTTCTCCTGCGGTGAGCCGCATAGGCTGCGCAGCCTGGCCGAGTTCTCGGAATACCAGCACACGCTCGCGCCACCGGAGGAAACGACAGCCGCCAAGTGTATGACCTCGCGCCCCACTGGACACGAGCACGTCGCGCAATCGCGCGCTTCGCTCGCGACGCGGCGAATAGACGAGGCCGCCGATAGCCATAGCGATGGCAGAAAGCAGCCGCTCCGCCAACTCGTCCGAGGCTGATGACACAACGCTCGGGTCGAGGACGGCAAATCCGGCCGGATGCACGCTGACACAGCGAACGAGGAGCGCATTCACATCATGCGCGCGCGAGGCCCTCGCTTCCCCGAGGGCGCAAATCTCGGCAGCGAGATCCACGGCCTCCCCGCCGCTCGCCATCGCAGCCTCGCCCAGCCGATAGCGCGATCGTTCGAAGGCGGGGTCGAGGTTGCTCGGATCGGCGATGAACGGCTGCTTCTCCGCCTGCAGAAATGCCACAAGCCGGTCCCTGGCGATCCCGAGAAGTGGGCGCAGCACGCGGCAGTCGCTGAGTTCGCGGATCGCGGACATCCCGGTGAGCCCGTCAGCGCCGCTGCGAGCCCGGCGGCGAATCAGGTGGGTCTCGATCTGATCGTCTCGATGATGACCGGCCAGCAGATGAAGACAGCCTTGCTCACGGCACCAGTCGGCGAGAAGTCGATAGCGCGCCACGCGGGCCGCCTCCTGGATTCCGCTCTTCGGTTTTTCGCCAGACCAGACGAGCACTTCGTGGCGAATCCCTCGTGCCGACAGCCAGGTGCCGAGCCGACGGATTTCGGCGCTGCTCTCGGGTCGGAGCCGATGATCCACCGTGAGCGCGCAGATCTCGCCCCCCCGGTCGCGCGCCCATTTATCGGCGAGAATAGCGAGAGCGAGGCTGTCGGGACCACCGGAGACGGCAATCGCGAGAAACGGAGCCGATTCGAAACGCGCGAGTGCGTCGAGAGAGGCCCCGAATTCGCCGAGGCTCAGAGGTTCTGCTGGCGAAGCCTGGCTCAGCAACCGAGCCGCTTCTTCTCCCCGGTCGCCCGCTCCTTGATTGCACTTCCCGGGTGCGGGAAGTCGCGATCGAGTTGCGCGAATGCAATACAGGCATTCTGCTTCTGGTTTGTGCGGGCGAGCGACATCGCGAGCTTCAACAGGTCATCGGGCGCTTTTGCGCCCTTCGGATAATTCTTGTAGCCCTCGGCGAACGCACTGGCCGCTTCGCTATACATGCCACGTGCGTAATAGCTCTCGCCGAGCCAATATTGGGCGCTGCCGGCGAGTGGATCTTTTGGATATCGCGCCATGAATGTCTTCAACGCCTGTTCGGCGGCGGGATAATCGGCCTGCTGCAACAGACCGAACGCGACGTTGTATTGCTCGGAAGCCGAGCCTCTAGGAAAAGAGCCTTCGGATGGGGGGCGGAGGACGCCGCCGCTCGCGGCATTGGCCAGCTCCGTCCTTGGCTGGGTTGGCGCGGGGGGAGTGAGCGTGCCTGCAGATGTGGGCACATTCGGTGGCGGCGGTACCGGAGTTCCGGGCGGCATTAACTCAGCCGTCGGCTGGTATCGTGACGTGCTGGCACTGGGTGCCGAGCCTCTCATCGCCATCGGCCCGGTAGCGCTCGTGTCGGAGATACCGGAGGAAGCGTGAGAGTTCGGTCCTGCATTCCTCGGCTGTCCTTGGCTGTATCGGACGTCGATGTCGCTATTGACCTGCTCCAGCCGGTGCCGCAGTTGGTCGACGTGGTTGACCATCTCCTCGACGCGCCCGGTCATTTCGCGCATCTGCGTCTCGAGCCGATCCATTCGCAGTTCGGTGTCGACCGCTCCATTCGGACCAGCACCGACGACTTGCGCCGAGCCGCCGCGATAGACCTGACGTTGCAGCATGCTCAGGTCCCTCTCGAGGCGATCCAGCCGATCTTGCATGGCGCGATCCTGCGAATGTGCCCCGGGCCCCGTGATCATCAGAGCGATCGCGGCTAACAGGAAAACTGGATGGGCACGCGGCAGGATCCGACGCCTTATCATGAGGGGCCTCTCGACATTGCGCGAGAACCGGGGCTGACTCAACGCACACGCCGTCTCCGCGCCGCCCAAGACCATCGGCACCGCGGATCGAGCAAACCGCTCCAATTAGGATCTCCGTTTAGGGCAAAAAAAGGGCGTCCAATACTAGCGTTTGAGTTTGATCACCGGCTCGCCCGCCCGGTCGGGAAATCTCTGACGGGTATGACTCAGTTGACGACTGTAACGGCGCGGCGGTTCTGCGCATAGGCTTCTTCGGTCGACCCGAGCACTGCCGGACGCTCCTTGCCGTAGCTGATAGTCGAGATCCGGGAAGCGGGGATACCATTAGCGACGAGCACGTTCTTTGCTGCCTGAGCGCGGCGCTCGCCGAGCGCCAGATTGTACTCGCGCGTGCCTCGCTCGTCGCAATGGCCCTCAATTGTCACCGCGACATTTGGATAACGCCGCAGCCAATCGGCTTGCCGCGCCAGTATCTCTTTCGCTTCGGGGGTGATGTCGGAGCGGTCGAACGCGAAAAATATACGGTCACCGGCACTCGCTTCTAAGTCCTGCTGCGAACCCGGAACAATGTTCCTCGAGCCAACCCCGGGTCCGCCTGCTCCGCCTGGACCCCCTGGTCCCGCCGGCGCAGGTTCCGGCGTACTGCTGCATGCAGCCAGAAATAGCAAGGCTCCCAGGATGCCGATGATTCTCGTGTACATTTAGTTCCCCCTTGTGATCGATCTGCGAATTTCACGGCGCCGGAGAGCGGCCGATCTCTGGTTCATCTCGCGGCGACGCCTTCCCCCAGAGTGCGCCGGACACCAGAGGTCGACCTTGTGCCGGCAATTCAACGCAATAACGGAGACCAGGCCGGATCGGAAGCATCTTGCGGGGTTACCACCTCGCGCTGATTTGAGCCGGTCAGGTCGATCGAGAAAAGACGGGTAGAGCCGCCATAACCACGCGAATCGGTGGGCGACTGACGGAAATACATGAGCACGCGGCCGTTCGGTGCCCAGGTCGGTCCTTCGACCAGGAAATCTCGCGTCAACAGGCGTTCGCCCGCACCGTCTGGCCGCATCACGCCGATAAAGAACGATCCGCCCTCGATTTTCGTAAAGGCGATCTGGTCGCCGCGCGGTGACCACACCGGGGTCCCGTACTTACCCGATCCAAAGCTGATCCGCTTAACCTCGCTGCCGTCGGCATTCATCACGTACAGCTGCTGCGAACCGCCGCGATCGGAGTTGAACGCGATCTTGCTGCCGTCCGGCGAGAAGCACGGCGAAGTATCGATCGCTTGGCTGTTGGTCAGCCGCGTGGTGCGGCGGGTCCGCAGGTCGAGCACATAGAGATTAGTGGTGCCGTTCTCGGCGCGACTGAGGATGACCCGATTGCCGTCGGGCGAAAAACGTGGGGCAAATGTCATCCCCGGAAAATCGCCAACGACCTCCTGCTGCCCGGTGTCGATGTTCGACAGATAGACGCGCGGCGTGCCGCTGCTGTAGGACAGGTAAGTGATCTCCTGAGCCGTCGGCGAAAAGCGAGGGGTCAGCACCAGCGCGCGGCCGTCCGTGAGAAAGCGGTTGTTGGCCCCGTCCTGGTCCATGATGGCGAGGCGCTTTATGCGTTTCTCCGCCGGACCGGATTCGGCGACGTAGACGATGCGGGTGTCGAAGTAGCCCTCTTCGCCGGTAATTCGCTTGTAGACCTCGTCGGCGATGATGTGGGCGATGCGCCGCCAGTTCTGTTGCGTCGTCGTGTACCCGAACCCGGCCAGCTGTTGCTCGGCAAACACATCCCACAGCCGAAACTCGACCCTCAGTCTGCCATCGCCTTGGGGTTTCACCGAGCCCGTCACCAACGCTTGCGCATTGATTTGGCGCCAATCAGGGAAACTGGGCTGGGTGTCCCCCGACGAGATGTTTTGGATGAAGCTGCGCGGGTCGAGCGGCCGAAACAGGCCCGAGCGCTCGAGGTCCGCCGAAACAACCCCTGCGATGTCGCGTCCCGCTTGGCTTTCGTTGGCGCCCCCCCCGGGGAACGCGGGAATTGCGATCGGCATCGGTGCGACTTTGCCGCTGGTGATGTCGATCCGCAGTTCGGCGCGCACCGCCGCGGGCGAATGCAGCATCGACGTCGCTGCGACAATCACACCGACCAGTATTCGGCAGCTTCCTTTCATAAGATGTCCTTTGGGCTGAAGTCGACGACCAGATCTTTCCAGATCGCGTATTTTTCGGGAGGCAGATGCAGCGGCCGGCAGAGCGGATTGAAAAATGCCCGCCTCGCGCTCTCGGCAGCCGCGCGGTAGAAGGGATCGCTCATACGGCCCTGATCGACGATCGTCGCCTGGCTGACTGTGCCGTCCGGACCGACCACCACCCTGATCTCGACGACGAGATCCTTCGCGTCGCGCGCACCTGCCGGCACATTCCAGCAGCGCGCGATTTGGTGCCGGACCATGTCGAGTTCGCTGACTGTCAGCTGCGAGCCCAGTGGCGCTTTGGGCTGCGAGGATGGCCTCGCCGAGGACGGCCGTGGCATCTGCGGCGGAGCGTCCGGCGACGGCACACTGTGCTGCGGCGCCAAGTTCTTCAGCAACGCTTCGAATTGCGAGGGGTCGTACTTCTTCTCGTCCGGTTTTTTTTCTTCCGGTTTCACCTCGTTCTTGGCCATTTGCCGCGGCGGCTCGGGCTTCTCTTTGGGCCTTGGCGCTTCGGCCGTTTCGATGGCCTTCGGCGGTTCGGGTTTGGGCTCCGGCGGCTTTAGCGGAAGCGGCGGCGCCGGTTTGACCTCGGGCGGCGATTGCAGCTCCGGTACCGGGGCAACCGCCGCCGAGCTCGGCGGGACCGGCGCAGGCCTTGGCAGCTCGGGCTTTGGCGGCGGCTTTGCCACGGACGCCTCCGGCTCCGGCATCTCGGGCTTGGCTTCGGGTTGCGGCGGCCTCGGGTTGGGGTGAGTCGCCCGGGTCTCCGGCGCGATCGTGACCAGCTGTACCGCGATCGGCATCTCCTCCGGTGGCAGTGGCGCGAATAGTCGAGGAAGGCCGATGATCAAAATGCCGACGATGACGATGTGCAGCACCGCCGATAATGCGATACCCCAGGAGGAGACGCCGTCCGGCAGCTCGTCGGGCATTTCGACGGGTTCGGCCAATCCGAGTTCTGCAACCGCCACACTCATCGGCGCAAAAACAGCGACTCCAGTCAGCGCTTGAGTGCTCTTGCCGCGGAAGCAGCCTTGCCGGCGGCTCCCTTCGGCGCCTCGGCGACCAGCGACACTTTGCTGAAACCCGCGGCGCTGACGAGACTCATCACTTCGACGACGCGGCCGTAATTGATCGCTTTGTCGCCACGGACGTAAAGCGGCGCATCGGAGTTGTTGGCCGTAATTGCCTCCAGGCGAGGAATCAGAGATTCGGTCGGGACTTCGGTGTCCTGGATGAAAATGCGGCCTTCACCGTTGATCGTGATGACGAGCGGCTCCTTCGGTTCGGTGATCGGCGGCGCTTGGGTCTGCGGCAGATCAACCGGCACACCAACCGTCAGTAAGGGCGCCGCCACCATGAAGACGACGAGCAAGACCAGCATGACGTCTACGAGGGGCGTCACGTTTATTTCCGACATCGGGCGATACCGCCCGGCCAGACGGTGTCTATTGCTGCTGGCGCTCCCCATCGCCATCGTCAGGGCCGCTCATCGAGCTGGCGCGACAAGATCGCGCCGAATTCGGTAGCGAACGCCTCGAGCCTGCCGGCATAGCGCCCGAAATCGGTCGCCAGCTTGTTGTAGGCAATGACGGCAGGTATCGCGGCAACAAGGCCGAGCGCCGTCGCGAACAACGATTCGGCGATGCCGGGAGCCACCACGGCGAGGCTGGTGTTCTTCGAGGCGGCAATGGACTGGAAGCTGTCCATGATGCCCCAGACGGTGCCGAACAGGCCGACGAACGGCGCCGTCGAGCCGACGGTGGCGAGAAAGGCCATGAAGCGTTCGACTCGCTCCATTTCGCGGCCGACCGTCACGCTCATCACCCGCTCGATGCGCTGCTGCAGACTGGCCCGCACGCCCGGCGTGCCGAGCAAGTTTTTCGCGGCACTGCGTCGCCATTCGCGCATCGCCGACGAAAAGACCGCGGTCATTGGATCGGGAGGGCGCTGGCCGACACGCTCGTAGAGATCGTCAAGCGAGCCGCCCGACCAGAAGCTCTCCTCAAAGCTCGATGCGGCGTGACGCAAACGGCGAATCCGCATCACCTTGTCGAAGATGATCGCCCACGACCAGAGTGAGGCAAGCAACAGGATCAGCATCACCAGTTTGACGATGGCGTCGGACTGCAGAAACAACCCTACAATCGAGAGGTCATGAGTAATCGCACCGGTCAGCGGAGTGGGGTCGATGGCATTAGGTTGCATTGTTGTCGGCCCTTTATGGCGTCTTTTGGACGATTGTTGATGCCCCCACCCTAACCCTCCCCCGCTTGCGGAGGAGGGAATGGTGGGGGTGAGTGCGCAAAAAAATCGAGCTGCGGCGGCTGGCTCGCGGGCATCGGCACGCCGATATGTTCGAAGCCCCCGCGGGTGAGCATGCGGCCGCGCGGCGTGCGTTGCACGAAACCTTCCTGGATCAGGTACGGCTCGATGACCTCTTCGATGACGTCGCGCTCCTCGCCGAGCGCCGCCGCGACCGTCTCGAGCCCGACCGGACCGCCCGCATAATTTTCGCCGATGCAGCGCAAATAGCGCCGGTCCATCGCGTCGAGGCCGCGCTCATCGACGCCGAGCCGCAGCAACGCCGCATCTGCCGCTGCGATGCTGACGCTGGTCAGTTGCTCGACCGCCGCAAAGTCGCGGATCCGCCGCAACAGACGCATCGCGATCCGCGGGGTGCCGCGTGCACGGCGCGCGATTTCGGCCGCGCCGTCGGGCCGAAGGTCAACGGCGAGGACACGGGCACCGCGAGCGATAATCGTCGCGAGTTCGCCCGGCTCGTAGAACACCAGGCGAAGGGGTATGCCGAAACGCTCGCGCAGCGGCCGCGTGATCAGGCCCGACCGCGTCGTCGCGGCGACCAGCGTAAAGGGCGCGAGGTCGATGCGGATGGAGCGGGCCGCCGGTCCCTCGCCGATAATCAGGTCGAGCTGGAAATCCTCCATCGCCGGATAGAGGATCTCCTCGACCGATGGCGCCAAGCGATGGATTTCGTCGATAAAGAGGACATCGCGCGGCTGCAGATTGGTGAGCAGCGCGGCGAGATCGCCGCTGCGCTGGATGACCGGGCCAGAGGTGGCACGGAACCCGACACCCATCTCGCGCGCAACGATGTGCGCGAGTGTCGTCTTGCCGAGGCCCGGAGGTCCGGAGAAGAGGACATGATCGAGCGCCTCGCGCCGGGTCTTCGCGGCATCGATAAACACGCGGAGATTGTCCCGCAGCTGACGTTGTCCGACGAATTCATCCAATGTCAGCGGCCGCAGCGGGGTCTCGGCATCGTCCTGCTCGGCGGCAACCGGATCGACGATACGCGGGGGCGTCCCGGTCATCGCGCAAGTTCCTGCAACCCTGCGCGGATCAGGGCACCGGGCTCGGCCTCGCTGCCGAGCAGCCGCGCCGCCGCAGCAACGGCGCCAAAGGCCTCGGTTCGGCCATAGCCGAGATTGACCAGCGCCGAAACGGCATCCGCAGTGGCGCGCGAATCCGTCTCGGTCACCGGGACGATCGCCGCCGTAGAAATCGCCGCAGAGGTGGCCGAGGCGATCTTGTCATGCAGCTCGTTGACGATGCGCGCGGCGAGCTTGGCGCCGACCCCCTCGGCCCGCGTCAGCGCCACCTTGTCCTGAGCGGCGATGGCAAGGGTGAGCTGTTCCGGCGCCAGAGCCGAAAGAATAGCGAGCGCCAGCCGCGCGCCGACGCCCTGCACCGTCATCAACCGCCCGAACCAGTCGCGCTCTGCCGCGTCGGCAAACCCATAGAGGTGGATGTGGTCCTCGCGCACATGCGTCTCGATCAAGAGCTGTGCCGTGGAGCCCGTCGGCGGCAGCCGGCCGATCGTACGAGCCGAGCAAAATGCCAAGTAGCCGACACCCCCCACATCGATGACCACTTCCTCCGCGCCGACCTGATCGATGATGCCGGCGAGCTTGGCAATCATGCTGGCGCGTTCCACATCCGCCGCGTCGCGGCAAAATGCGCGTGGCAAATCGCTACCGCGAGCGCGTCTGCAGCGTCCGGCTCGGTGATCGCGCAGCCCGGAAGGATCTGCCGCACCATCATCTGCACCTGCGCCTTCTCCGCGTGCCCGGCGCCGACGACGGCCTTCTTCACCAGATTGGCCGAATATTCGGCGACGGGAAGGCCCTGCTCAGCCGGCGCGAGCAGCACGACGCCGCGCGCGACACCGAGCTTCAAGGCCGAGGCCGGGTTGCGGTTCACAAAGGTTTCTTCGACCGCCGCCTCGTCCGGGCGGAAGCGCTCGACAACGGCCGTGATCTGGCGGAACAACGCGACAAGCCGTATAGCCAGCGGCTGAGCGGTCGCGGCATGCGCTACGCCATCGGCGACGTGGGTCAGGTGATTGCCGGCCACATCGATGATCCCCCAACCGGTATGCCGCAGCCCGGGATCGAGCCCCAAAACACGCATCTCGGGTTCCGCGTGTGGTGTGGCCGGTGTCAGGCGCCGAGCCGCGCCATTACGTCCTCGGCCACTTCGAAATTAGCATAGACGTTCTGGACGTCGTCGCTGTCTTCGAGCGCCTCTAACAGCTTGAACAGCATCGCCGCGGTTTCCTCGTCGATCGGCGAAGTGGTCTTCGGGCGCCAGACGAGGCGTGCCGAGCTGGCGGGACCGAATCGGTGTTCGAGCGCGTCGCGCACGGCGTTCAAATCTTCCGGCGCGCAGGTGAGGACGTGTTGCTCGGCATCACTCTCGAGATCGTCGGCTCCCGCGTCGATCCCGGCTTCGAACATTTCATCTGCGGTGGCCGTATCCGCAGGATACGAGACCTCGCCCATGCGATCGAACAAAAAGCTGACGCTGTTGGTTTCCCCCAATGCTCCCCCTGCTTTGGTAAAAGCGGCGCGCACCTCGCTCGCCGTTCGGTTTCGATTGTCGGTCAGAGCCTCGATAATGACCGCGACCCCACCGGGTCCATACCCCTCGTACCGGACTTCCTCATAGGCATCGTCGGCGCCCCCGCCGGCACCGCGCTTGATCGCGCGCTCGACGGTGTCCTTCGGCATGTTGGCCTGACGGGCGGCGAGCACCGCGGCGCGCAGCCTCGGATTGGCCGCCGGGTCTGGCAGACCGGTGCGCGCGGAGGTGGTGAGTTCCCGGATGATCTTGGTGAAGATCTTGGCGCGCTTTTTATCCTGCGCACCCTTCCGGTACATGATGTTCTTGAATTGCGAATGGCCAGCCATCGCTCTTTTGCCCGCTGCCAGTTGGCGTCAGGGCCCGCTACCTAGTCAGCGTCGGCTAGCAATCCAATATGGCAGCATTGCGGCACCCGGGCCTCCGCAAACGACAATTCCAGATCCTTGAAATCCGACGAGATTTTGCGTCATTCCCGCGAAAGCGGGAATCAAGGCGCTCGGGCATAAACAGGCACCCTGGACCCCCGCTTCCGCGGGGGTGACGAGCAGAGCATTTGCAAATACGTGAAGATCAGGCGCTGCGCAGTCAATGCCGCGGCAAGTATTGGGCGAGGCGGCCGCCGATCCGCACGGGTTCGATTGCTCGCGCGAGGCCGTTATCATCATCGGTTTCGAGAAAAATGCCGCATAACGTGGCCTCGCCCTCTGCCACTTGCGGACGCTCACCGGGCATCTTCGTGACAAAGCGCAGTACTGCCGGTCCTTTTTGCATTCCGATGACCGAATCGTAATCGCCGCACATGCCGGCGTCGGTCTGGTAGGCGGTGCCGCCGGGCAGGATCTGGTTGTCTGCGGTCGGCACGTGGCAATGCGAGCCGAGAACGCCCGAGACACGCCCATCGGCGAAATGGGCGAGCGCCATCTTCTCGCTCGACGCCTCGGCGTGAAAATCGACGATTATCGCCGCCGCATCGATCCCTAGCCGGAATTTCTGGAGAAGCTCTTCGAGCCGCGCAAACGGGTCGTCGAGCGCCTCCATGAAGAGCCGGCCCATCAGATTGATGACGAGGATGTTTTCGCTACCGACGGGGTGTAAGCGCCATCCGGCGCCCGGCGTTGTTCCTTTCGGGAAGTTTGCCGGGCGCAGCACGCAGGGATCGCGGTCGAGATAGGGGATGATTTCGCGCTGGTCCCACACATGATTGCCGGTGGTCAGAACATCGACCCCGCTATCGTAAAGCTCACCGCAAAGGCGTTCGGTCAGACCACGCCCGGCCGCCGCGTTTTCAGCATTGACGACGACGAGATCGAGCGCGAGCTGCTCGCGCAGCGCCGGCACGTGTCTTTTGACCGCCTCCCGTCCCGGGCGGCCCACAACGTCTCCGCAAAAGAGGATGTTCACGAGTCAGACCGAGCGGTTCCGGAGGGAGGAGCAAAGCTGCGGGGTGAAGCCGGATCGGCCGTCGGCGTGCAACTCCTCCGTGGCCCGCCGTAGCAGGTGGGTGACCATATATCGAAGCCACGACTTCGACAGGGACGGCCCCCAAGAGGTAGGAATCGGCCCCGGGGCAACATGCGGCCTAACGCACCGCCCAGCCTCACCCCGCAACCGAAAGCTAGGATGCAATCAGGCGGGCTGCAATAGCCTCGTCCGGCTTTGACGCGCCATGGACCGCCTCAGGTTCGGGGCTTGCCCGGTTTCGCTTCTGCTCGCGCGCCTCAGGTGCGGGGCCTGCCCGGTTTCGCTCCTGCTCGCGCGCCTCAGGTGCGGGGCCTGCCCGGTTTCGCTCCTGCTCGCGCGCCTCAGGTGCGGGGCCTGCCCGGTTTCGCTCCTGCTCGCGCGCCTCGTTCGCGTCGGCCAGTTCGTCGGCGATGGCGAGCGCGGCGAGCAGCAGCAGCTTCGCCTCGCCAACCTGACCGACGCTGGCGGCAAATTGACCGACCTTGGTGTCGACATATTGCGCAAGGCGCCGGGTGCGGGCCTCTTGCCCGTCGTCGCAGGTGATCGTGAAGTTGCGGCCGTTGACCAGCACGCTGACCTGGCCCATCAGCGAACCCTTTCGAACTTACGTAGGCAGCGGATATTCTCCGGCCTCGGCTGGTCCGGGAAAGCCCCCGGCCACAATGTCCAGGCGACCTCTCCGACATAGAGGTCGCCGCGCGAATCCGCGCACATGCCGTGCGGGCCGATGAACCCGGTCGGACCGAGGCTCGCGTGCGGATCACCGAACCGGCTCAAGAGCTTGCCCTGGTAGTCGACGATGCTGACCCGCGGCCCGAGGTTGGGGCTTTTGAGGTTGACAGCCATCGATGGCCCGAGCTCACCGATGTAGCAGACCGGACGGCGAGTATAGTCCATGTAGAGCCCGCACGGCCGGTGCAGGTTGTTCCACTGCGTCTCGTATTTCCCATTCCCATCGAACACCTGGACCCGATGGTTCTCGCGGTCGGCGACATAGACCCAGCCCTCGGCATCGGTGCAGATGTTGTGCACGATGTTGAACTCGCCGGGGCCGGTGCCGGGCTCGCCCCATGACATCAAGAGCTTGCCGTCGGGCGAATATTTGTGCACCCGCGCGTTGCCGTAGCCGTCTGAAACATAGATCTCGCCCTTCGGCGACAGCGCGGTGTGGGTGCAGCGGTGGAACGGATCGCCGCTCATGTACTCCGCCGGTTTGCCGGGCACTCCAATCTCCAGCAGCAATTTGCCGTCGACCGAGCACTTGCGCACGAAGTGGCCGCCGTCATCGGTCAAATAGAGCGAATCGTCGGGCCCCATATGGACGCCATGCGCCCGCGGGTATTGGCCTTCGCCCCAGGAGCGCAGGAAATTGCCGTCGCGGTCGAACATGATGATCGGGTGCTCGCCGCGCGTGAATGTATAGACGTTGTCTTTGCTGTCGATCCCGACCGCGGCGACCTCCTTGAACGACCAGCCGTCCGGGAGCTTCGCCCAGTTCTCGATGATGCGATACTTAAAGTCGCCGGTGCCGACGATCTCTGCCATTTGCGTTCTCCTCAGCGCACACGCTCGTATTTCTGCAGCGAACGAATGTAAGCCGGCCGCGGCGTGTCGGGGTAGAATTGCGGCCACTGCGTCCACGAGACCTCACCGACATAGAGATCGCCGCGCGAATCGACGGTGAGCCCGTGGGGCCCGAGGAACGCGGTCGGCGCCGTGCCGGCATGCAAGTCGCCAAAGCGGCTCAGCAGCTTACCCTGGTTGTCGACAATGCTGACCCGCGGACCGAGATTTGGACTGTTGCGGTTGACCGGCTGCACCGGGCCAAGCTCGCCGATATAGCAGACCGGGTGGCGGGTATAGTCCATATAGAGGCCGCAAGGCCGGTGCAGGTTGTTCCACTGCGTCTCGTATTTGCCGTTGCCGTCGAACACCTGGACCCGATGGTTCTCGCGGTCGGCGACATAGACCCAGCCATCGGCATCGGTGCAGATGTTGTGCACGATATTGAACTCGCCGGGGTTGGTGCCGGGGCCGCCCCATGACATCAGCAATTTGCCGTCCGGCGAGTATTTGTGGACGCGGGCGTTGCCGTAGCCGTCGGAAACATAGATCTCGCCTTTGGGCGACAGCGCCGTGTGGGTACAGCGATGGAACGGCTCGCCGCTCATATAGGGGGTGGGTTTGCCGGGCACGCCGAGTTCGAGCAGCACCTTGCCGTCGAGCGAGCATTTGCGGACGAAATGCCCGCCGTCATCCGTCAGATAGATCGAATCGTCCGGCCCCATATGGACGCCGTGCGCCCGCGGATACTGGCCCTCGCCCCACGAGCGCAGGAAATTGCCGCCGCGATCGAACACCATGACCGGGTGCTCGCCGCGATTGAAGACATAGACGTTGTCGCGGTCGTCGACTCCGACGGCGCCGACTTCCTTGAACGACCAGCCGTCCGGCAGCTTCGCCCAATCCTCGACGATGCGATATTTGAAGTCGCCGGTGCCAACGATGATCGCCATGCCGGGCCCTCCTTGATGCGCTGAGGCCCAGCGTATCGAAGCCCCCTGCCCGAAACAATCCTCCTCCGCCCTGCCCGTGCGTCCGATTACGCCGCCCGGCGGCGCCTCAGCTGGCGCAGCGACAGCACGTGCAGAAGGATCGAGCTCGGCACCGCAAAGGCCGGGATCAGGACGGCCGGATAGAGCCCTACCCCTGTGTTGGGGATGCTCGGCACGATCACTTGCAGCGGACCGGGAGCGGTCGCCAGCCCGATCCCGATGGCGATCGTAAAATCAAGCAAGCCAAAGATATTCCAGGCGATTGCTGGGCGCACTCCATCTCCGTTCCGCGACACCAGCAAATAGGCGACCGGTAAGGCGAGCAGCCCGGTGGTCACATCGCCGATACCCGCCGGCAAGGCGAAAATTCCCGGTATGACGCCGCGCGCCCAGCCGACCAGAAAGATGCCTCCCAATACCCGATAGACCTGCAGACCGACCAGCCAGCTCGCCGGCATCGCGTCGAGCACCTCGCCGATCCGCTTCGACCGCAACAGGATCGGCGCGCCGACGATAACCGGCAGGAAGATTGCCAACGGCACCAGCGGCGGGGTGTTGTTGCCGGGACGGAACACTCCGTTGACCGCGACGCTCCAAATCACCGCGAGCCACAGCGTATACGGCACGACGACCGCCAGCCATAAGCCGAGGCGCTGGCGCTGGGTGAGCCCGGTGCGTTCGAGCGCCAGCCATAGCCCGAGGACGATCGCGATATGGATCGCCAAGCGGGTCGCCGTGCTCGGTACGCCGCTCGCCTGCAGCGCTGGCAGCCAGTAATTGAGGCCAATCCAGAACGCCGTCAGCGGCGCCAACCATAGCAGCACCCGCCAGGGGTTTCTGTGGGCAGGAGAGGCGATAGCGATGTCAGTTGCAACGGTCATGGGCACGACCCTTTCAAGTTAACTCCTTCTATAATACTAACTGTATAATTAGGAGTCACTATGCCCGCGATCACATCTAGGTTACCGTGATCCCGATGGCCGATTTGCCTGCCAATTCCGCGCCTTACGACATGCGTTGCCCGATTGCGCGCACGCTCGACATCATCGGCGAACGGTGGACGATCCTGATCCTGCGCGATCTCGTCGTCGACGGGCCGCGCAAGTTTCAGGATTTCGAGCGCTCATTGGCGGCGATCAGCCCCAACACCTTGTCGGCGCGATTGAAGCGGCTGGAGGAAGCCGGGATCGTCGAGCGGCGCTTCTACGACCAGCACCCGCCGCGCGCCGAATATTTGCTGACCAAAAAGGGCGAGGAGCTCCGCCCGGTGCTGCGGGCACTATACGACTGGGGCCAGCGCCACACCCACTACCGCGGCCCCGACAAGTAATCCGGCGTCCACGTGCTTGAGACGCGATGCTGTTTACCGCTCCTCGACCGTACCGTCACTCCCAGCACCCCTCGGAAATCCCCGGAAAGTGTCATCTCTAATTGGCAGAGGGGTGACATTTTGATCGGGCGCCTACAACTGAGAGACGCTTAAGATCGCTTATGGAAAATCAACCCCGCCAGTCGACAGGCGTAATAGAAGCGTCAAGCCCTACCGTTTGAACCGAAAGCTCCAGCTCTCTTCGAGCACTTGGTCCTCGTCGGGTTCGTCCTCGTCCGGCAAGTTGTCTATGGTCAGCATAGTGAGGCGGTAGCCGTCCCGCTGTTCAAAAAATTGCTCGTAAAGTACTCTGCCAGTGATCCGGCGCGACGCCCGAAACCAGATCGCCGGAGAGGTTTCCGTCCATTCGGATAAATGACCTACTTCGCTCCGCGCGCGCGCCGAGACTGATCCCGGCGGCAGTGGATTGCCTCTAACGACATCAAGAAACGGACAGCTTTTGGATTTTACGAAATACCTGACGGCACCCCGATGCGAGAAGATGACTGCGCAGACGTGGTCGCAAAGCTCAGTGTATCGGCGGGCAGCCATTTCCTTGCTGACCCGGTATTTTGTGGCCAGCGCCAGGACGTGTCCCGTCTCTGGCGCGCCAAAACGTCGGACATCACGGGTGAATAACGCTGTTGGGGTCAAGAGCGCGGCGGCGAAGCGGTTAGCCTCCGCCTCTTTACTTTTTCGGGTATCCCGGCTCCTGAGTACACCCATGTCCGCAATAGCACATTGGGCACTTGCATCGTGCCAAGGGATCAGGAAATGGCCGATTTCGTGGGCTACCGTGAAGCACCGGCGTTCGAGCCGGCTGGCTTCGTTATAGGCGATCGAACCAGTGCTCTTCGCATCGTCGGTGACGAGCACACCCTCGAATGCGCTGGTCGTTTGTGGGATCAGATCGATGATGCCTACCGCATGTGCGACGCGATTAACGGCGACCGGAATTTCGATATCGGGGTAATGGGCAATAATACATGCGGCGAGCTCCTCGGGCGAACCGAGGTCGGCCAACTTCATCCTTAGCTCGTTATCCATCAGATTTTTGGCCTGAGATGCGCTCGG
>Ga0306923_10000158_pt1 | contig 47502 bp, 42 predicted proteins | sample sta12Can44000108_FD_203841 | JGI IMG/M metagenome (GOLD analysis project Ga0306923, IMG submission 203841) | Lab enrichment of tropical soil microbial communities from Luquillo Experimental Forest, Puerto Rico - statanox.12C.anox.44.000.108 (v2)... | ecosystem: Environmental > Terrestrial >... | reverse complement strand
GAAACACGCGATCGCGCTCGCGCGGCTGCGTGTCGAAGCGGATGTTGTAGCTCAGACCAGAGCAGCCGCCACCCTGCACTCCTAGCCGCAGCCCGCCTTCGGCGGGAGAAATGTTCTCCTTTGCCATGGCGGAGCGGATGCGCGCCAGCGCCGTGCCCGTGACCTGGATGCCCTTGACAGCAGTGGCCGTCGCCGTAGCCTGTGCGGGATTGTCGATGTTCACCGTCGTCATGTCGTGATTCGCCGCGCCCCATGGCGCGGCCCTCTCCGATTTCAGTCTACGCCGGCTGCACGACGTTCGCGTGCTGAACAACAGGGGCGGACTTTTCCTGCCCCTGCTTCTGCTTCCAGTCGCCGATGGCAGCACGGATGGCATCTTCCGCTAGCACAGAGCAGTGGATCTTCACCGGAGGCAGCGAGAGCTCCTTCACGATCTCGGTATTCTTAATCTCGAGGGCCTCGTCCACTGTCTTACCCTTCACCCACTCGGTAGCCAGTGAAGACGACGCGATCGCCGAGCCGCAGCCGAAGGTCTTGAACTTCGCATCCTCGATGATGTTGGTCTCGGGGTTGACCTTGATTTGCAGCTTCATGACGTCGCCGCACTCCGGCGCGCCTACCAGTCCGGTGCCCACCTCAGGGCTATTCTTGTCGAGCGAGCCCACGTTGCGGGGATTGGTGTAGTGATCGAGAACCTTGTTACTGTATGCCATGTGTCTCTCCTAAAAAGTTCTCCACGAGGCTAAAGCCCCTCAAATAAAGTGGTGCCTTTTGCGCAGGCCTGAAGACCCACTCTAGCTAAAATCAGTGGGTCGGCTCTGCTGCCCAATGTACTTTCGTCAAGTCGATGCCTTCCTTCGCCATCTCGTAGAGCGGCGAAAGTTCACGCAAACGGGTTACCGTCTCCACGACGCGATTGGCGACATAGTCTACCTCGGCCTCAGTGTTGTAGCGGCCCAGACCAAAGCGAATCGAGCTGTGCGCCAGGTCATCGCCGGCGCCTAGAGCCTTCAATACATAAGATGGCTCCAGCGTCGCAGAGGTGCAGGCCGAACCGCTGGACACCGCAATATCGTTGATGCCCATCAGCAGAGACTCGCCTTCTACATAGGCGAAGCTGATGTTCAAATTGTTGGGCAGGCGGTGCTCCATAGAGCCGTTGATGTAGACCTCGTCGAGCTGGCCCATGATCTTTTCCCTCAACCGATCGCGCAGCCCCCTCAGCCGCTTGCCTTCTTCTGCCATCTCTTCGTTCGCGATGGCGCAAGCCTTGCCGAGTCCCACGAGGCTGGGAACATTCAGCGTGCCGGAACGCATGCCGCGCTCGTGACCTCCGCCGTCGATCTGCGCAACCAGCTGCACGCGCGGGTTCTTGCGACGAACATACAGAGCGCCCACGCCCTTCGGACCGTAAATCTTGTGACCACTGATGGAGGCAATGTCCACGTTGTCCTGAATAACGTTGAACGGAACCTTGCCTACGGCCTGCACCGCGTCAGTGTGAAACAACACGCCCCGCTCATGACACATCGCTCCGATCTCGCGGATCGGCTGCAACACACCGATCTCATTGTTGGCGGTCATGATGGTGACAAGAATGGTCTTGTCATCCATGGCACGCTTCAGGTCGTCGAGGTCGATGCGGCCGTCCTTTTGCACCGGCAGGTAAGTCACGCGGAAGCCGTACTTCTCCAGTCGCTTGCAAGTGTCGAGCACGGCCTTGTGCTCGGTGGCCTGCGTGATGATGTGGTTGCCCTTCTCGCGGTACATCTCGGCTGCGCCCTTGATGGCCAGGTTGTCGCTCTCGGTAGCGCCGGAGGTGAAGATAATCTCCTTCGTGTTGGCGCCGATGAGCTTGGCGATGCGTTCGCGAGCTTGCTCGGTAGCCTGCTCTGCTACCCAACCGAACTCGTGGTTGCGGCTGGCAGCGTTGCCAAAGAGCTCGTTAAAATAGGGCATCATCTCTTCCACAACTCGCGGGTCGGGACGGGTAGTGGCATGGTTGTCCATGTAGATGGGCAGCTTTACATTCCCGTTACCACTCATGACATCTGCGCTCATAATTGCCGTAATCTCCTAAACCTTTTCTGCCGTGTCAGATGACCAGCCAAGAGTCACAAGCTCCGGCGCTGACTCCGGTTCGGATTCGATCATGTCCCATATGGTTAGTTTGTTCAGAACTTCTTCAATCGTGCGACTCACCTTCAGCAGGGGCCCGCGAACCGTGCAACGGTCGCTCTGATCGCAATCCGAGTCGGCTGCACTGCATGAAGTTATGAACAAAGGACCTTCTATCGTGCGAATCACCTCGTACGCGCTGATCTTCTTGGGATCGCGTGCCAGAACGTACCCGCCATTCGTGCCGTACTGAGCCGTCAGCAACTTGGCCTTTGCCAGCCTCTGCAGGATCTTGGCAAGTGCCTCCTGCGGAATGCTGTACATTTCAGCCAGGTCTTTGGCGCTGCAAGCCCCCAAGTCAGCATGTTGCGCCAGATGGCGCAAGGCAATCAGCCCGTAATCCGCTTTCTTGGTGAGCTTGAGCAAGTTCTAACCCTCTCGGCAGTACCCTTGGACGAATTGCCGACCAATTGGGTCGCAATTTAATTGTAGCCATCCAGGCCGCTGAAATGCAAGCCTTTCCAGCCAATGCAACCGATTGGCAGTAAGCGGTAAGCTTATGAGGCTGAATGGCTTGCTAATTGGCGATAAAAATCGTCGGATATCGTGTGGCAGGGATGCCCTGCGATGCCCTTTCAGGCATTTTAGGGAACGAATTCATCTGGCCTTCGGGAAGTGAAGTAGAGATCCCAATTCCATTTCTTGGTCTTCGCTGGTCGCCTCTCGTTAGGGCAGAAGGGTTAAGACACTGGCCGAACCGGTTGAGACGAACAGCCAACAGCCAAGAGCGAACAGCCGCTGATGGCCCAAGGTGACATATACGAACACTTCCACGTGTGGCGCGATTTTCACATTCCAGTCGCGAGAAATGCTTGACATGATGTGCCGCGGGGCTACAATACCGCTCAATTCGCAGCTGCCCCGGGGGGTCGGGCGAGGTGTTATGAGCTATATCCAACCGACCAACACAACTCACAGTTATCCCCAGAGCGAGACAATGGCCCACCCTTGCCTTCATCCTCGAGTCCAGGTGGTGTCGCGCGACGAAGATTCGGAATTCGTGGAGTGCCTCGAATGCCGAGAGATCTTCGAATCGAGCGAATTCCGCGACATGGAGATTGAGGCGAAGATTCCCACCGAAGAAGAATAGGCCGTCGAACAATCCAAAGCTTGTGCGAGAGGATAGAGGTGTGTCCAAAGGCCGCTTTTCGCTCTTGGCTTGATTCTTATCCCAAACGCAAACCTGCATCGGACGAGACATCGGCGGGGGCGAGCTCGCCGGCGAGAAACCTCGGATAGGCTGCTGCGGCAATCATGGCCGCGTTGTCCGTCGAGAGCTTGCGAGAAGGGAAGAACACTGGGAGAGCTTCTTCGGCGGCACGGTTTTCGAAGGTCTCGCGCAACTCGCTGTTGGCAGCGACGCCGCCGGTAACCATCAGCGTCGCGACTCCGTGGTCGACAGCGGCCGCCACCGTCTTACTAACAAGGTCATTTACTACGGCGTGTTGGAATGATGCGACGAGATCGAGCGTCTGACGATCGCAATGGGCAAGGCAGTCTTCTGGTTTCAGTTTCGCGATCGATTTGATAGCCTCGCGGCGGCGTTGGATACTCTCCGCCATGACATGCACTTCAACATACCTCAGCACGGCAGTCTTGATGCCGCTGTAGGAGAAGTCAGTGCGCAGTTCGTCAGGCGAATGGCGGTTTTCCGGGTTGCGGTCACGGTGCTTAATCTGCGCAAAGGGAAACTTTACAGCGTCGGGATCGCCATGCTTCGCCAGGAAGTCGATGACCGGCCCACCGGGGTAGCCAAGCTCCAGTAGCTTCGCGACCTTGTCGAAGGCCTCTCCGGCAGCGTCGTCACGCGTGTGGCCAATGTTCCTGTAGGTCCAAGCGGAGTTGCGGCGTTCGGCGAGATAAAGGTGCGTGTGGCCCCCGCTGACCACCAGAGCGAGAACCGGGAATTGGAGCTCGGTGTTGCCGTTTTGCCGCTCCTCGAGCAGCACAGCGTGGATGTGACCTTCTAGATGATTCACCGCGATGAGCGGCTTATCGACCGCGAATGCCAGCGCCTTGGCATAGCTCAGGCCGACAAGCAGCGAGCCGGCGAGGCCTGGGCCTTGGGTGACCGCAATCGCATCGATCGTTTCATACGTTTTGCTTGCGTCTTCTAGCGCTTTTCGTACGACAGGAACGATGGCCCGCAGATGTTCGCGCGAGGCCAGCTCGGGGACAACCCCTCCGTAGGGATGGTGTGTCGCAATCTGCGAATAAACCACATTGGAGATGAGCTCTTCGCCCGACCGCACGACAGCAGCAGCCGTTTCGTCGCAAGACGACTCGATGCCGAGGATGTAGGTGTCAGCCACCCATCCATTTTACGGCCGAGCACTGGACGTATTGGTTAGTGCGAAGTCTCAGGAGTCGTCATGTGCAGGCTAGAGGTTGCATCTTACAGCTTTGGCAAAAATCCCCGCCGCAATAAAATCAATGGTCCAATGAGTAACGCTGGCAGCGCCTACACGTGGCTGCCGCTCTTGCGGTCAGCCACATAGAAGCAATCTGCCATCATCACTCCTCCACTGATTTACGAATTGAAAAAGACTAGCACGATGGCGAACGAGGATCGGGAAGACTACAAATATCTTTGATTTAACCCTGCCTTCCTCACGCACCACAAAAATGCCGAAGCTCACGACGCGGGCTTTAGAATCTCTTCATGTCCATTCGCCCATTCGCCGTTGATGTGGTCCGCGAGCTCCGTCGGCACGGCTTCCAGTCATACCTGGCGGGAGGCTGCGTGCGCGACATGCTGTTAGGACATGAACCGACGGACTACGACGTCACTACTGACGCCACTCCCGACCAGGTGATGCGCATCTTTCCCGAGACCTACGCCGTAGGCGCACAGTTTGGCGTGGTCCTGGTGCCGGTGCCGAAGGATGGACGTGAATTCGGTCCCGCAGGACCTCCGCATCCCGTCGAGGTTGCAACATTTCGTTGCGACGGCATCTACTCCGACGGCCGGCATCCCGACCAGGTGCAATATTCCAAATCGCCGCAGGAAGATGTCCGGCGCCGCGACTTCACCATCAACGGTTTACTTATGGATCCGCTGGACGGCTACCGAGTGCTCGATTTTGTCGGCGGGCGAGCGGACCTTGATGCGGGTGTCGTACGTGCCATCGGCCAGGCCGAGCGCCGCTTCCAGGAAGACAATCTGCGCATGTTACGCGCGGTCCGCTTTGCAGCGCGTTTCGAATACAGGATCGACGCCGCGACTTTCGCGGCGATCCAAAAGCTCGCAACCGGCGTTCACCAGGTCAGCCGCGAGCGCGTGCGCGACGAGCTTACGAAAATGTTGACGGAAGGCCACGCGCGGCGTGCCTTCGAGTTGCTCGACAACTCGGGGCTTCTGGGAGAAGTATTGCCCGAAATCACGCGCCTGCGGGGTGTGGAGCAGCCGCCGCAGTTTCATCCCGAGGGCGACGTATTTGTGCACACCATGCTCCTGTTAGCGCAATTGCCGGCGAACGTGCCGCGCACACTGGCTTGGGGAGCGCTGTTGCACGACGTCGGCAAGCCCGCAACCTTTCGGCTGGCTCCCGATCGCATTCGCTTCGACGGGCACGTGGAAGTCGGAGTCGCTATCACTCGGGAGATCGGTCATCGGCTGCATTTCTCCAAGGATGATATCGAGCAGATAGCTGCGCTGGTTGCCAATCACATGCGCTTCATGGACGTTGAGCGCATGAAGGAGTCTACCTTGAAGCGCTTCATGCGGCTGCCTCGTTTTGAGGAGCACTTGGAAATGCATCGCATGGACTGCCTGGCCAGCCACGGCGATCTGGAGCTGTACCAGTTCGTGTCAGACAAGCTGCGAACCACTCCGGCCGCCGAAATCAGACCGTCGCCATTGTTGAACGGGCGAGACCTGATTGCGATGGGCTACCATCCCGGCCCACGGTTCAAGGAAATTCTCGCGGCGGTGGAAGATGCGCAGCTCGAGGGTAAGCTGCGGTCGCGCGAGGAAGCGGTGCGCTGGGTGGAGCACGAGTTTCAGCGATGATCGGCTGTAGCTGCGCTTCAGCGCAGCCTGGTCGTGCATCGGCCAGCCACACAGCCGTTTTTTAGCCTGGGGCCACACCTGACGCGAACCTCTCGTTTGCTCTAGAATCAAGGTTCAACTTATGCAGCACGCGCGTGCAACACTGCGGCAGATTTTTGCCGAGAAAGTATGTGTTCCCTCCGCTGCCGAAGCTCCGCTGCTCGCGTGGCCGGTAGTCTGCGGAGCCGCTGTGGCGCAGAAAACTCGTGCGTTGAGCTTTGTGGATGGCGTGTTGCTGGTTGCCGTACCCGACATTGCATGGCGTGCCCAACTGCAAAGCATGTACCAGCAGTACCTTTCCGGTCTGCATCAAGTGGCGGGCAAGCAGGTGAAAAGCATTTCCTTCGTGGTGGCGCCGCACGTCACTCGTCCAATTGAGTAATCGCGGAGACAGCAAGGCATGGTTTCGGAGAAAGACGTCTCTTACGTCGCAGACCTGGCACATCTCGAGCTGACCGCTGAGGAGCGTGTCCGCATGTTGAAAGACCTGAACTCCATCCTTGGATTCATTGAGCGACTGAACGAGCTCGACACCTCCAAGGTCGAGCCCATGGCGCAAGTGGCCAGCCGCTACAGCACTAAGAAGGATGGCGACGCATTCGGCTACGCCATGCGCGCCGACGAGTTGCGTCCCAGCCTGCCGCACCAAGAAGCCATGCAGAATGCTCCGCAGACGGACGGCACGTTCTTCAAAGTTCCCAAGGTTATTGAACGATGACCGCCCTCGAAACCATGACGGTGGAATCGACGCGCACTGCGATCCTGGAAAAACAGACCACAGCGTCGGCGCTCGTGGATGCGTTCTACAAGAAGATCGAAGCCAATGATCCCGCCATTGGCGCCTATCTTACGCTTTGCAAAGACCGTGCGCATCGCCAAGCCGAGCGCATTGACTCGCTGGCTGACAGGGGCGATGCGCTGCCTCCGCTTGCCGGCGTGCCGATTGCGATCAAGGACGTTCTGACCACCAAGGGTGTTCGCACTACGGCGGGCTCGAAGATTCTCGACAATTTCATCGCACCTTACACAGCGACTGCAGTTGCACGCCTTGAAGACGCCGGTACGATCGTGCTCGGCAAGACCAACTGTGACGAGTTCGCCATGGGTTCGTCCAACGAGAACTCCGGCTTCCATCCGGTCAAGAACCCGCGCGATCTCTCACGTGTACCGGGAGGATCCTCTGGCGGGTCGGCGGCGGTTGTCGCAGCGGGAACTGCCGTCGCGTCATTGGGCTCCGATACCGGGGGTTCCATTCGCCAGCCGGGGGCGTTCTGCGGCGTAGTTGGCCTGAAGCCAACCTATGGCCGCGTCTCGCGCTATGGATTAATCGCGTTCGCTTCTTCGCTCGATCATGTCGGGCCATTCGGCAAGACGGTAAATGATGTCGCGCTGATCTTGCAGCACATGGCCGGTCGCGATCCAATGGATTCCAGTTCGGCCGACCTGCCGATCTCCGATTACGCCTCGCACATCGGCGAGCCAATCACCGGGCTGCGCATTGGAATTCCTAAGGAGTACTTCGGCGAGGGTCTGGATCCTGAAGTTCGGGCGGCGGTTGAAACCGGTATTCAAGAGCTTGCCAAGGCGGGTTGCGAGATTGTTGATATCTCACTGCCTCACACCGAATACGCGATTCCAACCTACTACCTCATTGCCACTGCGGAAGCTTCATCTAACCTTGCCCGCTTCGACGGTGTCCGCTACGGCCTGCGAGAACGTGGAGCCAAAACACTCGCTGAGATGTATCGCAAGACGCGGGACGCAGGGTTCGGCACAGAAGTGAAGCGCCGGATCATGCTCGGAACCTATGCGCTGAGTGCCGGCTACTACGATGCTTATTACCTGAAAGCGCAGAAGGTGCGCAGTCTGCTGGCCCGCGACTTCGACGAGGCGTTCGCGAAAGTCGACGCGATTGTGACGCCGACCACACCGACGCCCGCATTCAAACTTGGCGAGAAGGCCGACGATCCGCTGGCCATGTATTTGGCCGATATCTACACGGTGACGGCGAACCTTGTTGGCGTGCCGGGCATCACGGTTCCGTGCGGCAAGAGCAGGGAAGGGCTGCCCATCGGACTGCAGATTCTGGGCAAACACTTCGACGAGGTGACTGTCTTGAAGACCGCGCATGTGGTGGAGCATGCACTGGCGGCGTCTACAGCCTAAGCAGGCGAGTAATACCGCTCTCCCGCGCACGCCCTGCAGAGTGTCCCGCCTTCCCACCGTACCTCGCGCCGGAAGTTGATCCCCTCACCGCATTGCGCGCACACGATGCGTTCACCTTTGTAGCCGGGAAGCTCCTGCGGACCAACCTCAACCTTCACCCACTGCACCTTGAACAGATCATCATTCGACATCTCACGGTAAGCCAGCATCTGCTGCTGGTTTTTGTTCTCTATCTCCGGATGCAGCTGCCGCGCCAGCGCCTTAGAACTCTCGCGGGCTGCCAAGCGCACTGCGCGTCCGCTCTCCAGATCGACGAATGTCGCCGCCACCTTGCCCCAGTCCCTAAACTTCAGCGCGCGCTTGCCAAGACGGCATCCCGTCACCACGCCAATAGCGTCGGTCATGCAGCGGTCAATCTCGACATATGTGACCAAGCGCTTGCGGTCTTTGCCGTAGGGATCCTCGAGCCCGAGCAGTTCGAGCCCATGCATGGCCATGCGCACGCCGAGAACCTGTCCGGCACAGAGGTGTCCGTGGGCTATTTCTGCATCGTGAAGGAGTTCGTCGAATGACTTCAAAGCCTCACCTTGAGCTCGAAGGGTGTGGCTAGTTTACGTCATTCCTCCCCCGCAGAGTCTGGCGCAAGTTAGGAAAGTAACCCGCTGTCATACAATGAGCACGCGCTTAACCTTGTCATGTCTCAGCCCACCCACAGCATCGTCATTCCTGCCTACAACGAAAGTGAGCGTCTCGCTTCCTCCATCCCGAAGGTACTGCAATACATTCATGAGCGCGGACTGAACGCCGAAATCGTTGTGGTAAACGACGGTTCGCGCGACGCGACCGCTGAGGTTGTGCGGAAATTCGCGGCCTCCGACGCCTCGATCTTGCTGTTGGAAAACCCTGGCAATCGCGGCAAAGGCTACAGCATTCGCAACGGCATGTTGCACGCGCGCGCGGCGGTCGCCCTGTTCAGCGACGCGGACTTGTCCTCCCCTATCACTGAGGCCGACAAGCTGTTTGCTGCGATCGAAGAGGGCGCTGACATCGCCATTGGCTCCCGCTGGTTACAGCGCGAACTTCAGACCGAGCGCCAGCCGCTTCTGCGTCAGCTCTTCGGCAGACTGTTCAACATTGGCCTTCGTCTGATGCTGGGGTTGAAATACAAAGATACCCAGTGCGGGTTCAAGGCCTTCAATCGCCGTGCTATCGAGACCGTCTTCACTCGCCAGCAGATTGAGCGCTGGGGGTTCGATCCCGAGCTGCTTTTTCTGGCCGATAAATTCGGTTTGCGAACGGCCGAAGTCCCAGTGGAGTGGGCGCACGACCACCGGTCGAAAATCAATCCGTTGCGCGACGGGCTGAAAATGGGCACGGAAATGCTCAAGATCCGATGGAACTGGTTGTTGGGCCGATATCGAAAGCCATCTAAAGAAGCGGGCCTGGTTCAGCAGTCCGATTGAGCCTGCAATCCTAATAACTTACAGAACTCTATTTGGGGGTTGCCTGGGCAAGTCAGCTCGAGCAATATTTTTTGAGCGTCTCATGGACCGGAGCTACAGGAATTTTTGCAGCTTCGTCGCGCCCCGAGCATCTTGAGTTGAGGCACTTTGGCCTTACAATCGCCTGCAACTCAGCAGGAAGAGACGGCGGAGAACAAAGAAATATGACAAGTACGCTGACTATCCCGGACGAGCGCGTCAGCCCCGCAGCCTTACTCGACAAATACCGTTCGGTCCGGCAAACTTCGCTCCGGCTCTGCGCGCCGTTGACCATGGAAGACCATAGCTTGCAGGCCATGCCCGACGCCAGTCCGGCGAAGTGGCATCTGGCTCACTCGACTTGGTTCTTTGAGACGTTTCTCTTAAGCGAGCACCTTCCGAACTACCGCCCAGTAAATCCCGCCTTTCGCAGCCTCTTCAATTCCTATTACAACGCTGTTGGCGAACGGCCTCTGCGCGCCCTACGGCACATGTTGTCGCGGCCAACGCTGGACGAAGTGCTGGCTTATCGCGAGCACGTCGATTCGGCCATGGAGCGGCTAATTGCCCGCGATTTAGCATCGGATGTCTTGGACTTGGTGGAACTAGGTATGAATCACGAGCAGCAGCACCAGGAGTTGATTCTCACCGACGTGAAATTTGGATTGGCGGCAAATCCGCTGCTGCCTGCCTATCGCAACATCTCGCCGGTCCACCACCCGTCGAGTGCTGGCCAACTGCGCTGGCAATCCTTCCCCGAGGGCGTGTATAACGTCGGATTCGATGGCGGGGGCTTCTGTTTCGACAACGAGCGTCCAACGCACAACGTCTATCTTGGCCCCTTCCGCCTTTCTTCTCGCCTGGTGACCAACGGCGAATACCTGGAGTTCATGCGCGACCACGGCTATGGCAACCCGGCCCTGTGGCTTTCCGATGGCTGGGACACCGTCCTCACGAACCAATGGACCGCTCCGCTGTATTGGGAGCAGCGCAATGGTGGGTGGTGGCAATACACGCTCGAGGGCATGCAGCCAGTGAATCGGTCCGAGCCGGTTTGTCACGTCAGCTACTACGAGGCCGATGCCTTCGCGCGCTGGGCAAGCGCGCGTCTGGCAACTGAGTTCGAATGGGAGGTTGCGGTGCGGGGATGCGAAATCGCCGGTAACTTTTTGGAGACTGATGCCCTGCATCCGCAGATTGCTTGCGACCGAGAGAGTCTGACCCAGATGTTCGGCGATGTATGGGAGTGGACCTCAAGCGCCTACCTGCCTTATCCCGGATTTCAGCCAGCCGCGGGAGCCGTCGGCGAGTACAACGGTAAGTTCATGTGTAACCAGATGGTGCTGCGTGGCGGCTCTTGTGCCACACCGCGATCGCACATCCGTTCGACCTATCGCAACTTTTTCCCTCCACACGCTCGTTGGCAGTTCATGGGCATCAGGTTGGCCAATGGCGACTAGCAAACCGCTGCAATTTCTCGCCAGCGATGCTACCGCCCTGGCGGTGCGCCGCGGATTCTCCGCCGTGCCAAAATGGCTTCCGGCGTGGCTCTTTTACGACGAAGTCGGTTCGGTTTTGTTCGAAGAGATTACCCGGCTTCCGGAGTACTATCCCACCCGCACCGAGCGCGCGATTTTCGAGGCCTACGCCGGTGAAATTCTGGAGGCAGTGGGCCCTTCGGTGACGCTTGTCGAATTGGGGGCTGGCACCGCTACTAAGACCTCAGTCCTGATCGAAGAAGTTCTCCGGCGGCAGACGCAGGCACTGTTCTATCCCATCGATGTGTCCGTGAGCGCATTACAGGAAGCAGCCCGCCAGCTGGGAGGGCAGTTTCCTCGTCTGCGCGTGAACCCCATTGTTGCCGACTACACCGGAGGCGTGGAGGCGCTGGGTCGAATCTCCGGACGCAAGTTGGTGCTCTACATCGGTTCCAGCATCGGCAATTTCGAGCCCGACGAGTCGGTGGGAATCCTGCGTCGCATGAAACGATCGCTCCGCCCCGGCGATGCATTGCTGTTAGGCACCGATTTAGCCAAGAGTCCGAAGATCCTTATTCCTGCCTATGACGATGCCGAAGGTGTGACCGCGGCGTTCAACAAAAATATCCTTGCGCGCCTGAACCGCGAAATGGATGCCGACTTCAAGCTTGATGCCTTTCGCCACATCGCCCTCTGGAATAAGCGATGCTCGCGCATCGAAATGCATCTCGAAAGCCTCTCGGCACAGCACGTCTTCCTTCCGATGATCGACATGGACGTCTCGTTCACATCGGGCGAACGCATCCACACCGAAAACAGCTACAAATACACGATGCCGATGGTCGAGACCATTCTGCGCGAGAGCCGTTTCTGCCTCGAGCACACCTGGTGTGACCGGCAAAAGTGGTTCGGCGTGCACCTCGCCCGCGTATAACTAGGATTTCGGTAAAGACATTCTGGATCGCTTACTGCCGCCGAGACTGTGCCGACACCTGTTTGACAGCCTGCACAATCCAGGCTGCGACTCAAACGCCCGGAACTGCTCTTCCAGTTTAAGTTGCAAGGCAGCCTTTTTGTTGGTTCTGTCGCCCGCATAATCACGGCAGGTCTTGGTGATCGCCGCGCTGGTCTTCAATTCCGAACACTCTTTAACCGGCTCAAATGTCTTCGGATTACTCCACAGGCTAGTGCCCTGAATGAAGGCATATTGCAAGCTATTGCGCGCCGAGCGTTTCAGGTCCGTATACGACAGCTTCTGGTCCTCTGCAGCACGCAGATATTCATGGCTCATGTCTGAGCGCGACACCCCTTCGTCGTCGGTAGCCAGCGCAACTGGCACGCCCGTCTGCATATATTCGTGCAGTGGATGTTGCTTTCCGCGTACTCCCAGAATGACATCGTTGCTGGTGAGGCAAATCTCCACCATCACCGGCTTCTTACCGTCATTACCCGACATCTCCTGCATCAACTGCAACGCGTTGGTTTCATTCATCACGTCCACACCGTGACCGATACGCTCCGCCCCGGCAATTTTGACGGAATCGTGGATATGAAAGCGCAGTCCCTCGGGTGGAACCAGCCCGTACGCTAGCTCTCCGGCATGTAATGAGACAGGTATAGAAGGGTATTGACTGCGCAGGTAAAGCATCATCCGCATATGCAGTGGAAAGTCATGCATGGGGATGTAGTAGTCTTCAGGCATCACCATGTTGAGGCCAACGAATCGCGGATCCGCCATCGCCAGCTCGAACGCGAGTACCATTTGGGCATAGACGATCTGCTTGGGCAGGCCTCGCAACACCTGAAACAGATAGCGTTGCACCACCGTACAACCGGGCTGCTTTTTTGACGTGTCGCAGCCCAACTTCGCGTCGCGACTCTTCTCGGCCTCGTTGGTTTGCTGAATTGCGTCCTGGACTGCACCGCTCATGCCGTTCTCTAGCAGCGCTTTGCGCAAAGCCGTCAGCGTCTCTGTGGAAGCGTCATCCGTAAGCCGGATCGACTTCACGTCATCTGCTGCCAGCATGGTATGGAATGGCGTTCCTGTAGGCGTGAACATCAATTCCTGATAGATCTCGTTCTGCGATGCGGCGCGGGCTGCCGTTTCTGCCAACATGGGTCCGGTGTTGCCGTGCGTTGCTGCTCCAAACTTTTCGAACGTATCAAAGAAATGATCGTGCCCTGATTGTCCGGAGAGTTGCCAATCCCGCATCGACCACGCGTCCACCATGCTGCGATACAGCACCGGATTCGACAATGCCGTCTCGGCTGGAACCAAAGGCGCCACGCAGGTCATCCCGCCGCCGCTCGGGCTCTTTGTTCCCGCCGACAGCACGTACGTTGACGGATCGACACACTCGGCCTGCTCCTTAGCCCATTGAATCATCGACTCGGCATAGATCGCCCCCGACAGGTGATTGTGCAAGTCGCCACCCTTGGGCATTTCCAAGAGAAACACCATCAATAAGTTTGGGTCCTGTCGAATGCTGTCGAAATACTGTGCGGTCTGGCCCTCGCGTGATTGCGCCGTTCGCTCCGCAGCCCATCCAGCAGAAGTTCCCCAGCACAGAACAGCCAGAAATCCGGCAAAGATCGTTCCTCGGAGCATCCCACCCACCTCCTGTGAAAGCATTCGAACCGGAATGCGGCATGATAACAACCGAATGGGGAGGGACGGCGCAGATTGGCGGCTCCGCCGCCGCAGCGCCAAATGTGGGTTGATCTTCAGTTGTCTTTCTCGCTGCAATTCTCTACCATCCCTTTTTCTTTGCCATTGGAGCCATGGTGTACCGCCTGAAGATCCTGCTCACGCGTGAACAAATTGCCGCGAAAGTGGCCGAGTTAGGCGCCGCGATCACTCGCGACTTCCCCGGCGAATCCGTTGTGCTGCTCGGTGTGCTCAAAGGCGCCACGGTTTTTCTCGCCGACCTTGCGCGTCAGATCCAGGTCGACGCTACCTTCGACTTCATTGGTGTCTCCAGCTATGGCAACTCGCGCGAGCAAAGTGGTGAAGTCAAGCTGGTGAAAGACGTAGACCAGTCTATGGAAGGGAAGAACATCATACTGGTGGAAGACATACTCGACACCGGCCTGACGCTGACGTATTTGAGAAACTTGCTGCTGGCGCGTAAGCCGAAGACGCTGAAAATCGCAGCGCTTCTCGACAAGGTGTCACGCCGCAAGCAGTCCGTCCATGCCGATTATGTCGGCTTCGTCATTCCCGACGAGTTCGTTGTCGGCTACGGGTTGGACCTTGCCGAGCGCTTCCGCAATTTACCGGATATTTGCATTGTGGAAAGCGGCGAGAAATCGTCGTAGAATCTGCGGAGCTTATGTCGGTGAATTCTCTGGTCCTCGGGCCCGAATCGAGTGCCCTTTTGCAGGACTGGCATTCCGCAGCCAGTCTCATTGATCACACTCTTCTCAACCCAGCAGCTACGAGCCAGGATGTCATTCGTTTCTGTGCTGAAGCCAAGTTCTACGGCTTTTACTCCGTAATGGTGAATCCTGTATGGGTCGCGCTGGCAGCCTCGCAGCTACACGGCTTCCCAGTGAAAGTCGGGACGGTCGTGGGCTTCCCACTCGGCGCGAACCTCACCACCACGAAACTGGCCGAGGCCGAGACCGCTTCGCAAAACGGCGCGCACGATCTCGATACGGTTATCAACGTTGGCGCACTCAAGTCCGGGGACCGCGTGCTGGTGCAGACCGAGATTCGCAGTCTTGCTCAGATGGCCCACGAGCACGGCTCCATAATCAAGGTCATCATCGAGACTGCCCTTCTAACTGAGAAAGAAAAAATCCTAGCCTGCGCTCTTGCCGCCGAAGCTGGAGCCGACTTCGTAAAGACCTCCACCGGCTTCGGCCCCAGCGGCGCCACCGCCGCGGATGTAGCCATCATGCGCGGCGTTGTCGGCACGGCGATCGGCGTGAAGGCGGCAGGAGGCATTCGCACTGCTGCCCAGGTGGCCGAAATGGTCGAGGCCGGCGCCAACCGCATTGGCGCCAGTGCCAGCGTCGCCATCGTACGTGAGCTGGGCGCCCCCTCGGACTTGCTATGATGGCTTCGAATTACTCGAGCTGAAGATCAACACGGGGGTCATCCTGAGCGGAGGCGTCGTCTTTTATTGCGACGCCGGAGTCGAAGGACCCTTACCCGGCGCGGAGGTCCATGGGGCGCTTAACTGGTGTTCTCGGCATTCTGGCCATCCTCTTTTTTGCCTACCTCTTCTCCACCAATCGCAGAGCCATCCGCATTAAGACTGTCCTCATCGGACTCGCTTTTCAGATCATCTTCGCCGTTCTCGTCCTCCGTATCGGCTGGGGCGAGCGCATCATGGCCGTCGTCGGCGACGCTGTCACGCGCCTGCTGAGCTATTCCTTCGCCGGTTCCGAATTCGTCTTCGGGCCGCTCGGCGCGAAAGATTCGAAATACGGCTTTTTCTTTGCCTTCCAGGTTCTGCCCATCATTATCTTTATCGCCGCATTTTTTGCGATCCTCTACCACTACGGCGTCATGCAGTTCGTCATCCGCCAACTGGCCAAGGTGATGATGAGATTCATGGGGGCCAGCGGCGTCGAGTCCATGGACGTCGCCGCCAGCATCTTCATGGGACAGACCGAAGCCCCGCTCACCGTCAGCCCGTACCTCGCGACCGTCACCCTGTCCGAGCTGATGACCATCATGACCGCCGGCATGGCGCACATCTCCGGCGCCGTAATGGGAGCCTACATCGCCTTTGGTGTCGAAGCTCGCCACCTGCTCGCGGCTGTTGTCATGACCGCTCCCGGAACCATCCTCATTGCCAAGATGCTGGTTCCCGAGACTGAAACGCCTGTGACCGCCGGCACCACAAGGCTCGCTGACGTGCAGTTCGAAAGCAAAGACAGCAACGTGCTCGACGCCACCGCCAAAGGCACCTCCGACGGCCTTCGCCTGGCACTCAATGTCGCCGCCATGCTGATTTCGTTCCTCGCATTGATTGCGTTGATCGATGGTGTGCTCGGCGGCGTCCACAATTTCCTGGCCGCGCACGGTTTTCCCTGGTTCCCTGGCAAGCTGGAGACCATCTTCGGCATCGTCTTGGCTCCCGTCGCCTGGCTGATTGGCATCCCCTGGCGCGACTGCCTCGCCATCGGCCATCTGCTCGGCATCCGAATGGTGTTGAATGAACTCGTAGCCTTCCGCGCCCTCGGCACGCAAAAGGAGCTGCTCGATCCCCGCTCTTACACCATCGCGACCTTTGCGCTCTGCGGCTTTGCCAATCTCAGTTCCATCGGCATTCAGATCGGGGGTCTCAGCGCTCTGGCGCCTAACCGCCGCCACGACCTCGCCAAGCTCGGGTTCCGCGCGATGATTGCCGGCACCATGGCCAATCTCATGTCAGCTAGCATCGTGGGGATTCTGCTGCGGTCGTAGTGAGTGGCTAGTGCCCCGTGGCTGGTAGCCAGGAGTTTAAGCCCTGGCGTGCTCAACGGTGGATCTGCCCTCCTTGCGCTGCTTTTGGCGAAAGGGTTGCAATTCAGGACCGCGCCACCGCGATGAATCTGGACCTGAAGGGCGACGTACGTTTACCGCGTAAGCCGCTTGCCACAGAGCGCTAGCTAGCCCCTGGGCTGTTTCAAAACGTTTCACCCTGCTGCTCCTCACACTCCCTTGTGACCTCCGTACTATTACCCCTCTTGCAACACGCCGATCATGGTCTTGCGGAATCTTCACGGAGATCATCATGCCCGTTACCAAACAAGAAGCCCTCGAATACCACGAGGGAGATCGCCCCGGCAAAGTTGAGGTCGTATCCAGCAAGCCCTGCCGCACCCAGCGCGATCTGAGCCTGGCCTACACGCCCGGCGTTGCCATTCCCTGTCTCGAAATCGAAAAAAACCCTCTTGACGGCTATCGCTACACTGCCAAAGGAAATCTTGTCGCCGTCGTCAGCAACGGCACAGCCGTCCTCGGCCTCGGCGACATCGGCGCGCTCGCCGGTAAGCCCGTTATGGAAGGGAAGGGTGTACTTTTCAAACGCTTCGCCGACATCGACGTCTTCGACATCGAGCTCAACACTCACAACGCCGACGAAATCATCAAAACCTGCCAACTGGTCGAGCCCACCTTCGGCGGCATCAACCTCGAAGACATCAAAGCACCCGAATGCTTCTACATCGAAGAAATTCTGAAGAAGACCATGAAGATACCGGTGTTTCACGATGACCAGCACGGCACCGCTATCATCTCCGGTGCAGCGCTCGTCAACGCAGTAGGACTCGTCGGAAAAAAGATCGGCGAGCTGAAAGTTGTCGTGAACGGCGCCGGAGCCTCCGGCATCGCCTGCGCCGAGCACTACATCTGCCTCGGGGTGAAGCGCGAAAACATCATCATGGTCGATACCAAGGGCGTCATCTTCAAGGGACGCACCGCCGGCATGAACGCCTACAAGGAGCGATTCGCCCACGAGACTGACAAGCGCACCCTGGCCGATGTGGCCAAAGGCGCCGATGTTCTGCTGGGCCTCTCGATGAAGGGCGCGTTCACGCCCGAGATCATCGCCTCCCTAGCGCCGAATCCGATTGTTTTCGCGATGGCTAATCCCGATCCCGAAATCACCTACGATGAAGCCCGTGCCGTTCGCGACGACATTGTCATGGCCACTGGCCGCTCCGATTATCCCAACCAGGTCAACAACGTACTCGGGTTCCCTTTCATCTTCCGCGGTGCACTCGACGTCCACGCCACCACGATTAACCAGGAGATGAAGCTCGCCGCGACCTACGCTCTGGCTGCGCTGGCGAAAGAGGACGTTCCCGACTCCGTCTGTCACGCCTATGCCGTCGAGCGCTTGAAGTTCGGCCGAGACTACATCATTCCTAAGCCGTTTGATCCGCGTGTGCTGGTGTGGGAAGCCGCGGCGGTTGCCAAAGCGGCGATGGAAACCGGCGTTGCCCAGCACCCTGTGGATCTCGGCGAGTATCGAGAGCAGCTCGAGAAGCGGTTGGGCAAAGCGCATGAGCTGATGCGCATCATGATTCACAAAGCACAACGCAACCCCAAGCGAGTTGTCTTCCCCGAGGGCGCGCACGAGAAAATTCTTCGCGCTTGCCGCGTGCTGCTGGAAGAGAAGATCGCCATTCCAGTGCTGCTCGGGCACGACAATGAAGTGCAAAGAGCCGCCGACGAGCTCGGCATTTCGCGTCAGAACGCGATCATCGTCGAACCAGAGGAACATTCCCGCTTCCATGAATACGTGCAGGAGTTCTATCGCCTGCGGCAGCGCAAAGGCGTTACCCTTGCCGCCGCCGAAGAACTGATGCACCACCGCAACATCTTCGGTGCAATGATGGTGCGCATGGGCGATGCTGACGCGCTCGTCTCCGGCGTAAGCCAGAACTATCCCGACACGCTGCGGCCGGCGCTTCAGGTCATTGGGGTGCGTGAAGGTATTCACAAAGTCAGCGGCATCTATCTCCTGATCACACGCAAAGGCGATCTGTTCTTCCTCGCCGATGCCACAGTAAACATCGAACCCAGCGCTGAAGATCTTGCCGAAATCGCGCTGTGCGCGGCTCAGGAAGCGCGTCGCTTCGATCTCGAGCCGCGTATCGCTATGCTGTCGTTCTCCACTTTTGGTAGTACACGCCATCCGCTATGCGATAAAGTACGCCGTGCCGTGGAACTGGTGCGTTACGCGGACCCGACGCTTATCATCGAGGGCGAATTGCAGTCGGACATGGCCGTCAACGCGAAGAAGCTACGGGAGGTCTTTCCCTTCAGCCGTCTGAAGGGCGGAGCCAACGTCCTGATCTTCCCCGACCTGCAATCGTGTAATATCGCCGCCCGCTTGCTGCCGCAATTGGGAGCAGGGCAGACAATAGGCCCGATCTTGTCGGGAATGGCCAAGCCTGTGCATTTGTTGCAGCGCGGGGCCGAGGTCGAGGATGTCGTCAACATTGCCGCCGTCGCCGTAGTCGATGCGCAGGACAGCTTCGCTCCAGCACGAACACAGTCCCGTGTGGCTGTGACTGTCAGCTAGAGGGGCGAGGCTGCGCCTGTTTTTAGGTGTGGCAGTTGGCACCGCGCACAAAGGACCTGAGGATGCCAGAGCCGCGGAACGGCGTTCTTTTTGCTGGCGCCACTTATCGCCTTGTTCTGGCGAAAGGTGGAATCAACAAATTCTTTAGGGAACTGACAACTAACAACTGACAGTCCTCAAGTTCGGTTGCGAAACTCCTGAATGGTATTACTACATTAGTTGTATCCCCCTACGATGGACGTGGGATGCATCACAGTCTCAGAAATGTAAGAATCCTGCGCGATGGGATGTGTGCCGTACGCGGCATGCAGGTTGTGCAAATGTTCACTTCTCGCCTCCTGAGACGTGGACCTAACAATTGGCGGAATTCCTGACCCACGAGGTCGAATCGGTTGTGCAACTGGGCGCTGTGCTTCCGAAGGAAGGAATATCCGCCAATTTCATTTCAGCCCCGATTGCGCCGGGCAACCAGCAAGGCGGAAGCCCTATGGTTCCGCCTAATCAGCCGTTCATCCGCATCTCGAACCCATCGTCTTACTCGTCCCGCAACACTTGCATGGGATCGGTCCGGGAAGCTCGCCAAGCTGGCAGTAATGCCGCGAACCCAGCAACAAACAGCATCAGCGCCAGGACTCCAGCAATTGTGAGCGCGTCGAAGCTAGACACGCCGTACAACATACCAGACAGCAGCCTTCCTGCTCCCACCGCCAGTATCAGTCCGCAACCGCAGCCGAGGACGGCCAAACGCAGACCTTGCCCCACATACCTGCGCGCGATTTGCCGCCGCACCGCTCCCAAAGCCAGGCGCAATGCGATTTCTCGCCTTCGCTGGGCAACGAAGTAGCTGAGCGTTCCGTAGAGACCGATGCAGGCCAGTGAGACCGCAGTGAGGGCGAACATGGTCAGAAGTATGGTTCGCAGACGACCCTCCGCGAAGGCATCGCTCAAATGCGCCTGCAGCGGCATCAAATCGAATACGGAGCGGCTTGGTTCAACTTGCAGGATGGCGCGGCGAAGGGTATCGGCCATCATCATCGGTTCGCCGCGAGTACGCACCAGATAATGCGGGTCTGGCATCGGAGCGCTCACGCACCAGTAGGCCGTGGGCATCGGCTCAGCACTGAGACCCTGCTCGCGCGCATCGGCCACGATGCCGCGAATCTCACCTGTGACTGAAAAAGGCGTATTGGCTCCGAAGACAAGATGGTGTCCAAGCGGCGGCATAGTGGAAAAGTAGCGGCGGGCGAAGCTGCGATTCACCACAATACCCTTGCTACCTTCCCTGTCACGGCATCCCTCGCCCTCGAGCAGGGGGATTCGCATGACGTCAAAGTAACCTGACGAAACGAAGCGGCTATCAGCAACCATCCTGCGCGAGACGTCGTCCTGGCCTTCGGGGAATTGCAGCTCTGTCTTATAGTCACCCGGCACTCCTGGCAACGATGCTGAGGTCGCCGCTGCCTCGACTGCCGGCGCTGCACGCAAGGTGTCGAGGATGCGATTCACGCGCTGGTTTAGAGCTTTCATGTCCGCCGTCTCGGCCCAGGATGCGCTGACGTGAAGCGTCAAGATGTGGTTTGGATCGAATCCCGGCGAGACGCGGCCGAGTTTCTGGAAGCTGCGCAGGAGAAGGCCCGCGCCAAACAACAACATGACCGCCAGCGCAACCTGCACGCCAACCAGGACCCACTGCATCGGATTGCGTGCCGCAACCTGTGTGCGGCTGTGTTGAGCCAAGGAGCCGGCGAGTCCGCGTGTCGCACGCCACGCCGGAAGCAATCCGCACAAAAAAGTGACTCCCAGTGCGCAGAACAACGAGTAGCTCACGATGCGCCAATCGAGCCCAATCTCGTCGACTCGCGGCAGAGTCTGCGCCAGCGTGCGGAAGACAAACGAAGACGCAGAGGCGACAATCAGCCCCAGAAGTGTGCCCGCCAACGACAGCACGAATGTTTCCGTGAGCAGTTGCGCCATCACCGTGCGGCGCGAAGCGCCGAGCGAAAACCGTACCGAAATCTCATGCTGGCGTTCGCTGTTTCTTGCCAGCAAGAGCGCAGCGATATTGGTGCAGGCAATCAGGAGCAGCAGAGTGACCGACCCGAACAGAATCCAGAGCGAACGGCGGACCCCTCCGACCGTACTTTCCTTAAGCGGTTCAACCTGTACCGCCAGCTTGCCGTCGGTTTTAGGAAATTGCTTGCCGAGCTGGCTTTGCACGGTCGCCATGTCGGCCTGCGCCAGTGTCACACTGACGCCAGGCTTCAACCTGCCAATCACCGTGTACCAGGTCGACCCGCGGTCCTGCGCAAACGGGGCATCGAAGGGTGCTACCGACCAGAGCTCCACATCTGCTGAGGGGAACTGAAAGAAGGCTGGCATCACGCCGACGATCGTGCTCGAATACCTGCCGAAGCGCAGAATCTTTCCAAGCACGTTCGGATCGGCAGGGAAGCGCCGCTTCCAGAATCGGTCGCTGACGAGCACCGCGCTCGGACCTTGGAACTTTTCTTCCTCCCGCGTGAAATCGCGTCCTAACGCTGGGCTAACGCCCACCACCTGCAGGAACCCCGGAGTCACGAAGGCGCGGGTAACCTTTTCCGGAAGCTCTCCCGAGATCTCTGACTGGTCCTCCGTGTAGTAGCCGGTCATGGCCTGGAAGCTAGAGTTCATGCGGGTCCAATCGTGCAGTCGCACAGGAGCCACAAACACATTCGGGTCCTTACCCGCAGGCTCATATTGGCGCAGCAACAGTAACTCCTCGCTGTGTGGGAAGGGCAGGGGCCGCAGCAACACGGCGTCGATCGCAGAAAAAACTGCGCTGTTGGCCCCGATGCCCAGGGCAAGAGTAAGAATGACAGCCAGCGAAAAGCTGGGGGCGCTGCGCATCAGGCGGAAGCCGGACTTTACATTAGCCCAGGCGCGCTCCAGCACCGGGATCACATAAACATCGCGCAGCGATTGCGTGGTCTGCTCCTTGCCGCCGAATTCCAGCATGGCACGGCGGTGGGCCTCTTCCGGCGTCATGCCCGAGGCGAGGAAGTCGCGTGTGACCTCTTCGATGTGAAATTGCAGCTCCCGCTCGAACTCCTGCTCGCGAAGAGTGCGAACGAACAGCGATTTCAGCCAATGCATGCGCTCCTCCTATTCCGCCGGGCGAAGGATGAGCGTAATGGCGTCCGTCAACCGTTGCCAGTTCTCTTCTTCCTGCGCTAGTTGCTTGCGGCCCTTCGGGGACAGCTTGTAATACTTCGCTGGGCGTCCGGTTTCGGTTTCGCTCCAGCTTGCGGTGAGCCAGCCACGCCTCTCGAGCCGATGCAGCGCGGGATAGAGCGACCCTTGCGGAACCTGTAGCGCTTCTTTCGACATTTGCCGGATCCGCTGCGAGATGCCATAGCCGTGCAACGGACCCAGCGCAACCACCTTCAGGACCAGCAAATCCAGCGTACCCTGCAACAAATCCGATTTGTCAGGCGCCACTGTGACCTCCAGATATCCTACATATGCAGGATATCTAGGCATTAGATCGCGGTGTTCAAAATTCGTCAACCGGCATGGGACGAGAGCGCATCTAAACCTCACCGAAAACGGGAGGTGTGATACGAAAATCATCTCGGTAAATTGTGGACTTCCGCGCGAAATAACGTGGAAAGAAAGACTAGTGACGACCGGCATTTGGAAAGAGCCTGTCGCAGGGCGCATTCGCTTACGGGAGCTGAACCTAGAAGGAGACAGACAGGCCGACTTAAGGGTCCATGGAGGCGAGGCCAAAGCTGTTTACTGCTATCCGATAGAGCATTACGATTATTGGAGAGCACAATTGCCGGATCAGGAGCTAACCATAGGAAATTTTGGAGAGAACTTCACAATCGATGGTTTTCGCGAAGATTCGGTATACGTTGGCGACAGATTTGCGATCGGTTCCGCAGACGTTGTGGTAACCCAGCCACGACTTCCTTGCTACAAGCTGGGAGTAAGGTTTGATTCGGACGACATGGTGAAGCGATTCCTGGACAGCCGTCGCACGGGTTTCTACTTAGCCGTCTCGCGCGAGGGAGACGTTGGTGCTGGGGACGAGATCAAGGAGATTAGCCGCGACCCGCAGGGCGTTTCCGTAGCGGACATTACGCGCCTGTACATCGAGAAACGATACAGCGCCGCGGATATTGAGCTGTTGCAGCGGGCTCTTACAGTGGAGGCATTGCCGAACGGTTGGAAAGATTACTTTCGCGAGAGATCGCAGACCGCTCGGGCGTAAGCGCCAGCGAAAGCCGAGCAAAAACAAAAGGCGGATGCCGGGTTGCTTCCGCCTCAATCACCTCGGATCAGAGTTTTGTCCGCCGGGGGCTAAAGCCCCGGTAGATTTACTTCGAACGCGGACCTGAAGGTCGGTTCTACCTCTACAGTGCGCTCATGTTGGCCAGGAATTCGCCGTTCGACCGCGTCTTGCCTAGCTTATCGATGAGAAGCTCCATGGCTTCCACCGGCGACAACGGATTCAGCACCTTGCGCAGAACCCAGATGCGCGCCAGATCTTCCTTCGGAATCAGCAGCTCTTCCTTGCGCGTGCCGGAGCGCTGAATATCAATGGCCGGGAACGTGCGCTTATCGACGAGCTTGCGGTCGAGAATGATTTCCATGTTGCCCGTGCCCTTGAACTCTTCGAAGATCACGTCGTCCATACGGCTGCCGGTTTCAATCAGCGCGGTGGCGATGATGGTCAGCGAGCCGCCTTCTTCGATGTTGCGAGCTGCGCCGAAGAATCGCTTCGGGCGCTGAAGCGCGTTGGAATCGACACCGCCCGACAACACCTTGCCCGACGGCGGAACGATGGTGTTGTAGGCGCGAGCTAGACGCGTAATCGAGTCGAGCAGAATGACGACGTCGCGCTTGTGCTCGACCAGCCGCTTGGCCTTTTCGATAACCATTTCGGCCACCTGCACATGGCGCGCAGCCGGTTCGTCGAAGGTGGAGGAGATGACCTCGCCCTTCACTGAGCGCTGCATGTCGGTAACTTCTTCCGGACGCTCGTCGATGAGCAGAACGATTAGCACGACCTCGGGATGATTGGTCGTAATCGAGTTCGCCAGGTTCTGCAGCAACATCGTCTTGCCAGTACGCGGAGGCGCAACGATCAAGCCACGCTGTCCTTTGCCGACTGGCGTTAGCAGATCCATGACGCGAGCGCTTATGTTCTCGCGCACCGTTTCCAGCTTGCACCGCTCCTGTGGATACAGCGGCGTGAGGTTGTCAAACAGAATCTTGTTGCGCGCTTCTTCGGGAGACTCGAAGTTCACCGCTTCGATCTTCACCAGCGCGAAATACTTCTCGCCTTCATGTGGAGGACGCACCTGCCCGCTGATGGTGTCGCCGGTCTTCAGGTCGAACTTGCGAATCTGCGACGGCGAGACATAGATGTCGTCGGGACCGGGAAGGTAGTTGTAGTCGGGGGAGCGAAGGAATCCGTAACCATCGGGGAGGATTTCCAGCACACCTTCGGCGAAGATGTGTCCTTCCTTCTCGCTCTGCGCCTGGAGGATCTTGAAGATCAGGTCCTGCTTGCGCAGGCCGCTGGCGCCGGGCAGATCGAGCTGGCGCGCGATCTTGGTTAGCTCGGTAATGTTCTTTTCTTTGAGTTCTGAGATTGTCATTGTCACCTACGGGGATTTACTGCAAAGGCGGGATGTTGCGGCAGGAGGCGCCCGAAGGCGCGGCGCGCTTAGGCTGCGCGCCGCTGGGCTTCGCTTGCGGTCTCCGGTTCCAAAATCACTTCTTCGCGTTCTGCTCCGGCAATGCGGTTCAGGACCTCATTCGTAGTGTCCTGAATGCGCGTGCTGGGGCGATGAAATTTGCGTGTCGCCTTCGAGGCGAGTTGGCAAAGGGTGTAACGATTGCGCAGCGTATGAACTGCTTCAAAAACCAATTCAGACCGCATGATTTCTCCTCTTGTCGTATGAATGACTGGTACAGTGCGCAGGCCCAAAGTTCCTATCGGCAAGTCTTGGCGGCGGGAACCGACCTGCTTCCTGCAGCAGGCGACCACTCCCTGGATGCTCTGCGCGGGGTCTTCGGTTCGTTTCTTTGCGCGCCTCGACTCAATCCTCACCGGACTGAAAAGCGCAACCGTACAGTCACGAAAGTTGTACTTGGTACTTAAGTCCCACACTTGCTTCGTGGGTCTTTCCGTTCCTGTTTCCTGGTAATGGCGTTCAGTGTAGTGGCCGTCTGGGGCAGGACGCCTTGGACTGGAACCTACAGGATACTGCGTACCTCGAAAAACAGTACGTTATCTGTATCAGGCTCGCGAGTCAAGGAAAATCTTACCCCTGTCAACCGCAACGTAACCATTAGACGTTACTAGGCGACAAATGTCTCATCTGTGTAAACCCCAAAATTTCAACAAGTTGCCTCAGGCAACAGAATTTCGCATTAGTTCTTTCGTTAATCAGTTATCCGCGTGTGCTTCACCAGTTAATGTTTTGATAACAAGCTACTTAGCGACCCTACGTTCAAAAAGTACTATGCAAAGTGCGATATTGTTGGCTAGCAATGGCCCACTCCAGCAGGTGGGCTGCCGCGGTATCCAGCTTCGCGATCCCGGATTTCCCGCGAAGCTCTGGCGTTGGCGTAAGTTCGCTCATTGCCTCGGGTGAAGTGGTCAAGCTGCATTTCGCGCGCCTTGATGATTCTTGCGCACATCGGCCGAGCTCTGGGCAGCGACCGTTGCACGCAACTCACGATAGTCAACTCGCGATAGTTCACTGCTGGTAGGTCGATGTGAATGTAGATCTAGTCCGGCAGCGGCCCGGAAATTTTCGAAATATACCGTCGGATCATCGGAGCTGCGTGCAGTGGCATTCGCAGGTGCGATCGCTGAAATATCGGCAAGAGCAGGGATTCATCGCCGCATCAGCATGAACCGCGGCGGAAACATACCGCAGCATTTATTCGTACGACAAGACGCCTTTGGACGCGAACATCGAACAGATCGGCGACGAAGACGACAACTACTCGGCAGGCGACGGCAACGAGCGCGCAACCGCCTACCTGTTTCTGCCCCAAGAACGGTAAGCCGCCTTACCAGACGGCTCTTCTGATTACGGTCATGGGTTCCGAGCAGGCAGGCCTAACTGGCGCCAAAAGATCGATCGTTCGTAGAGCTGCGGTTGGCCGTTCTGTTTCAAATCTCCAAACCGGGCTCACCACGATTAAAAACACTGTGGAGAGTTGGCCGCTAGCGGCGGAGGGTTGCCATGGAAACTGGGCCAAAATGATTTAGGTTTTTTTCAGCGGGAACCAGATTAGTTCTAGAGTATCTTTTTACCAGCACGCATGGAGTCTCCGAGCTTAAAGGGATCGGGCTGATCAGCGAATCGCTCGTCGCCGTAGAGTCCACTGTTCTTTTTCAGTCAATGGAGGCGATCTACATCCGGCTTCACGGCCCCGTCACTAATCTCGAAATTAGTGAGCTGTCGCCAGCCTTCAAGATCGATTCCCGGCTCTGTTCTGCCACTTATGTCGGTCGAGACCTTGGGGCAACGTAGTACACGGCCCTGCTGTAACGGCGTACTCGGCCTGCGCCCAAACCCCCCGGGGTGCGAGCAGTAGACCAGTCGGGCGCCGGTGAGTTTAAAGTCCGTTGGTGCGCGAAACGATTGACGGAAAGAGGTGCTACAGCTGAAATGCATCAATATCCCCCTTTCTCTTATGTGGAGGTTGCTGAACAGAAACGGCTGAATACCGCACGTGAGCAAGGTGTTCCCTGGAAGAAGTGGGGGCCTTATCTCAGTGAGCGCCAGTGGGGCACGGTTCGCGAGGACTACAGTGGCGACGGAAATGCCTGGGACTACTTTTCACACGACCAATCGCGGTCACGTGCCTATCGCTGGGGTGAAGACGGCTTGGCCGGAATCTCCGACGACAAACAGCAGCTTTGCTTCGCCTTAGCGCTGTGGAACGAAAAAGATCCCATCCTGAAAGAGCGCTTGTTCGGCCTGACGAACCATGAAGGCAACCACGGCGAAGACGTCAAAGAATACTACTTCTACCTCGACAGTACACCTACCCACTCTTACTTGAAGCACCTCTACAAGTATCCTCAGCGGGAGTATCCCTACCGCGCGCTCGTGGAAATCAACCGGCAACGATCGCGGCGAGAGATGGAGTACGAGCTTCTCGACACCGGCATTTTCGATGAGGATCGGTACTTTGATGTGTTCGTGGAATACGCCAAAGCCGACCCGGAAGATGTGCTGGTTCGCATCTCGGTCCACAATCGAGGCCCAGAAAAAGCGCGACTTCACTTGCTTCCCACATTGTGGTTTCGGAACACGTGGTCTTGGGGGCGCGGCCCTCAGGCTATGTTGCGTCAGGTTGAGGAAAACAAGGTGCGGGCTTCTCACCCGCAGCTTGGTGACTACATACTGCAGTGCGAGGGGTCCCAGGAACTCCTCTTCACGAACAACGAAACCAATGCCAGCCGCCTTTGGGGACAGGCCAACCCGTCTCCGTTTGTTAAGGATGCTTTCCACGAATACCTAGTCGCAGGCAGGCGAGATGCTGTCAATCCGACCAAGACGGGAACGAAAGCCGCAGCTCACTATGTCGTGGATGTACCGGCCGGGGAATCGAAAGTCGCCCGATTGCGGCTGAGCGCGCAGCCCGTCGCTGACGGTTTCGGCGCGTTCGACCAGATCTTTGCCGCCCGCCTGGCAGATGCGGACGAGTTCTACGAGCGTATCATCCCGAAAGATCTGAGCGAAGATCAGCGTCGCGTCTACCGCCAGGCCCTCGCCGGGATGTTGTGGTCCAAACAGTATTACTATTTTGACCTCGATAAATGGCTCAACCAACATGATGCTCATCCCATGGAAGGATCTGGCAAGGGGAAAGCTCGCAACGCGCAATGGTTCCACATGCTAAATAGCGACGTTATCTCCATGCCGGACAAGTGGGAGTATCCCTGGTATGCCGCATGGGACCTGGCCTTTCACACCATATCGCTTTCGCTGGTGGACTTTGATTTCGCCAAGGAGCAGCTTCTGCTGATGTTACGGAACCTCTACGCCCATCCCAACGGTCAACTTCCGGCTTATGAGTGGAATTTCAGCGATGTAAACCCGCCCGTGCACGCGTGGGCGACGCTGTTTCTCTATGACATCGAGAAACAACTGGGACGTGCTGACCTGCGCTTTCTGGAGCGCACATTTCAGGGATTAATGCTCAATTTCAGCTGGTGGGTCAACCGCAAAGATCCAGATGGACGCAATGTATTCGCCGGCGGGTTCCTCGGACTGGACAATATTGCAGTGTTCGATCGCAGCGCACCGCTGCCGACCGGTGGCTACTTGGATCAGGCCGATGGTACGGCATGGATGGCATTCTATTGCTTGTGCATGCTGAAGATGGCCCTCATCCTCACTGAGCTTGACGCAGTCATGTACGAAGATGTTGCCTTTCGTTTCCTCGATCATTTCTTCTGGATCAGCTACGCTATGGACCGCATCGGTCCCCACCGTGACGAGATGTGGGATGAGGAAGACGGCTTTTTCTACGACCTCCTGCACTTTCCGAATGGCGACAGTAAGCGTTTGAAGGTCCGCTCGATGGTGGGACTGCTACCGCTGTGCGCGGCTGCGGTGTTCGAGCCAGGGGTTCTCACGGATCATCCGAGACTCGCCGCGTTGTTGGAACTGTTCTGTGAACGCCATCCGCAGTTGCTGAAGGAAATTTCTCCCGCAGACGGCACGTTCGTCGGATACGCTGGGCGAAGACTGGCCTCGGTCTGCAGCCGGGACAAGTTACAGCGCATTCTGGCTCATGCGCTCGACGAGAGTGAGTTTCTCAGCCCATATGGCATACGTTCACTGTCGAAGTATCATCTCGATCGTCCCTTCGCTTTGGATGTTGCCGGCCAGGATTACGGAGTTAAGTATCTGCCCGCCGAATCGGACAGCGCTATGTTTGGCGGTAATTCAAACTGGCGCGGACCAATTTGGATGCCGGTCAATACTCTGATCATTCGTGGATTGCTGAACATGTATCCCTTTTACGGTGACGAGTTCAAAGTCGAATGTCCGACGGGTTCCGGAAAGTACATGACGTTGTTCGAGGTGGCGAAAGATATTTCTTTGCGGCTGGCGCGCATCTTTCTTCGAGACGAAAGTGGCAGGCGGCCGGTTTACGGAGGCACCAAGAAGTTCCAGGAAGATCCACAGTGGCGGGACTACATCTTGTTCTACGAGTACTTCCATGGTGACAACGGCGCCGGACTGGGCGCTGGCCACCAGACAGGATGGACGGGGTTGATCGCACCTATTCTTGATCTGTTCGCCCGGCTGGACCCGGGAATGGCGTTGCGTGTCCCCACCGCCGTAGCCGCCGAGATGACTCGACAGCAAGTTGCAGGGACATGATCTGGGCTTAGCAGAGGAGGAGTCAGGAAGGGGCATGAACGCAATATCCATCGACTACCTCGCTGCGACCAAGGTGAGCGGCGCTTGGGGCAAAGTTGCCATGATCCGATGCCTCCTGCTCACCGCGGCTTTGCCGGTCCCGATTGCTACGAGCTAGTTAAAGGTTTCGCTCGATCCGGGCAGTTCAACCGCTGATCCGCCGCCCCAAACAGTTATGAGAGGGTCGCGTTTTTGGGAATTGCAGCCTCGATTGGCGTCGCTTGCCGACTTCCGCAACGAAGTCGCACCCCGAAAGGGAAGCGGGAGTCCCAGGAGGCACGCCGATTGCTCAATCAGGGCCGCCACGTGAGAGGCGTATCGCGGCTGATCTTCACGTCGTTTGATTCGGGAATTCTTCAGCGCACCGACGAGCCGGCACGAAATTTCGCGCGGTTGCCACAGACTGTCACGCCGCAAAGTTACTCTCGATGAGTCTGCTTTGACAACGATGTAGCGGTGCACAATAATTCTTTGTTCCCCCGCGGAAACGAACAGAGGACTTCAACGTCACTCCTCTAAGCGAGTTCCGTGGGGCTCAAGTGAGGTACATGAACCAGACCAAACGTAATCGCGAACGCGGCTTTACCCTGATCGAGTTGCTGATCGTGGTGACGATCATCCTGATCATTGCGGCATTTACGATTCCGAAAATCACCAAGTCGCAGATTCCGGCGCACGAGGCATCGGCGATCGCCAGCATAAAGGCCATTAATGCGGCACAGATGATTTATTCCAGCAGCCACCCTGACCTGGGATTTACGGTTGACCTAATAACTCTGGGAGGTACCTCGCAGAGTGGCGGGGAGCAAACCATCGACAGCAACCTGGCCAGCGGAAGCAAGAGCGGCTACACCTTCACCTATACGCCGGGCGAGAAAGTGAATGGCGCGATCAGGTCGTACAGTATTACGGCAGTGCCGGATCAGGTAGGGACTACGGGCCAGCGGCGTTTCTATTCGGACGAATCAGGCGAAGTCCACTACAACGCCGGCGGCCCGGCGGACCAGACGAGCCCGGTGATTCAATAGCGCAGCCACAGGCAGTTAGCTCCTAGCAACTAGCTTTTGGCAATTAGCACTGGGCAGTGCCTGCGTGGTCTCGTCAGTGTGCACTTAGTTGCCATCCAGCATAGTCGTAAACCGCCTAGCTGGCATTGCTGCAATTTCATCTGAGCTGACGCGATCGCGTCCCGGCATGCGCGCTCTCACTCTCGCAGAAGGACAACTCCGCCATTGATTGTTACCGTTAGCATGTCTCAATTGCTGATTCCGTAGAGTTTTCCAATCGCGGCGGGATTGTCGGTAGTCTTCAGCATGAAGTCGGCCACATCGGCGCGGGAGATGGAGAGGCCGAAGGTAGGCAGGTGTCCCTCGCGCACCCGGTATTTTCCGGTATATGGCTTGTCCGTCAGTTCGGGCGGGCGCACGATGGTCCAATCCAGTCCGCTGGCTCGAATCACGCTCTCCATGACGGCCGCATCTGCGACAATGCCCGGGAACAGCAGCCGGCCGAGCAGGTAGGCCGGCGGAAAGATAGAGTTCTTGAAGAGGAAGGCCACTGAGACAATCAGAACGCGCCGCGTGCCGGAACGTCGCATCGCACCGGTCAGGGCAACCGCGAATTGCTCGAGCAGATGAGCGTCGGCTTTGGAGACCGGCACCCTCGGGCCGAATCCCGATAACACTGCATCATGACCTCCGAGCACCGCTGTAAGCGCGCCGTCATCCAGCAAGTCGCCCTGCACGATGGAGATTCGGTGCTCGAGTTTCTTTAGCCGTTCCGGCGATCTCACAAATGCGGTGACGGAATGGCCACGTTCCACTGCCCGCCGGATAATTTCCGTGCCTGTTCCGCCAGTTGCACCCAGAACCAGTAGCCTCATTACCTTACCTCCCGGCCGGTTTATGTCCCTTAAATAGTTGATATAGATAGCTCTATTGAATATTGGATGCTAAAATGTATTTGCGGTGAAAACAAAGAAACGGACCTATCAATCCGCCATCCGAAAAAGGCACGCGGAGGACACCCGACGGCGTATTGTCCAGGCAACGCGGCGCCTGCTTCTGTCGGAAGGATATGCCGGGATGACGATTGAGGAGATCGCACGACGGGCGCAGGTCTCAGCGCAAAGCGTATACGCCATCTTCAGGTCGAAGACGGGAATTCTCACGGAAATCCTCGACCAGGCAAGTTTCGGAACAGAGTACGAACAGGCGGTTCGCCAGGCGCTGGGCGCGGTCGTGCCCGAAGACCGACTGTGGTATGCTGCCCGCATTGCCCGGCAGATTCATGATGCGCAGAAGACCACCTTCGATTTGTTGCGTGGGGCAAGAGTGGTCGCGCCGGAGTTGGCAAAGCTGGAAGAGCGGGGAGAGAGGCTGCGTTACAAGAGGCAGAAGCAGTTGATCGAACTGTTACGAACGGCAGGACGGCTGCGCCGAGAACTTAGCATTCGAAAGACGCGGGACGTCTTCTGGATGCTTACGGGGAGGGAAGTCTACCGAATGCTGGTGCGCGAGCGTGGGTGGTCGTCCCAAGAATACGAAAAGTGGCTGGCTGGAACCCTGGTGGAAACGCTTTTGACAGCGCGCAGAGGAAAGCTTAAGCCAGGCCGCGGGTGAACCGCCGCAAAATTCACGCACGGAAAAAAGCTTCCCAGCTGTGTCGACCTTGAAAGCTTCACAAGTGGGGGCCCCCACCCTTTTCCCCTGTTTTGGAAAAAGGGTGGAGCAAATACGTTCCCAGGCGCGCTATTCGTGCGATTTAGGCGCGTTCCCCAGCAGACGATACACAGTTGCCGTCTTGGTGCAATTCAGGGCGATGTACTCCTCGGCCGAGAACTGGAGCGAGATGAAGAATGCCTCAGCCCGCCGCAGGGCATCCTTGCTGAGCTTGTCTCGGTCCTGAAAGCGGAACTGGTAAGCGAACTCGCCGATGAGCGGACGGTGCTCGCCTCGGGTACGCCAAATGGCCACGTTGGCTTTGCAAGCCAGCCCGTCGCCGAAATCCAGCAGGCCGATGTCCTGCAGCACCTCTTCAACGATCGTGTTGCTGACCAGGTGGATCTTCTCTCCGGGCGTCTTGCGAACTTTGCCAAGCACCGGCAACAGCTCGACCAACTGGTCCATGCTGTCCACGTTCTCTTTACCCATACCAATGGCGGAGCGCACAAACTGCACATTGTGCGAGAACAGCATACGAACCCCGCCCAACCGTTCCTTCAGAGGCATGGCCTGAACCTTGAACTTCACGCGGTGCTCGCCAAGGATATTGGGCCGGACATCAGTTTCGGCGCACAGCTGCAAATCGGGGTGGCGGAACTTGAAGACGATTTCCGGCTCGCCGATGGGGAAGCCGTCCTTGTAGGCGATACGTCGGCGCAAGATGAAGGCGTTGTTGTAGAGGCGGAAGTCGTCGGTATCAACGAAGATCACCTCTCGAATCTTGACGGGCTGCACATCGAACCCACCGGCACTGAACTTCACGCCATGCTTTTTGGCAGGCTCCTTGAACACTTTGCCGAAGTCGAAGAAGCTCTGGCGCGAATGAAACTTGTTCGGCCGCAGAATCAGCTTGCAGCAGATGTACTCGGGCGAATGGATGGGCATGCCGTCGGCATAAACACCGGGCTTAAGTTGCGGCACGCGCCCTACCCAACTCGGCGTTATTGCCTCTTTGGGATAGGTGATGGGAGTTGGTGCGAGATTCTTATTGGCTTTAACACCCTTAGCTTTGCTGGGCGCAGGTGCGGTGGCAGTGGCCATACATGCTCCTTGAAAGGTGACTGGCTGAAGAATGAAAGCGTGTAATGGGAGTTTAACGCAGAAAGTTTAGACGAAGGGAGGAAAATGGTGCAAATGCGAATTTCCCGCCGCGCTCGAAATTCGTTCATCCCACAAGGCATCCAGGTGAGAATCGACTCGAAACCTTGCTTCCCGTTATGAGCCTCGTGAAGCGATCACATTACCTGGTGAGCCACGTCACAGATTACGGGTTCACAATCGACCAGAATTTCCTTCAGAAAGGAAGCCGCACCGGAGGCGAAGCTTCCTGGGAGGGTTTTCATGTCCGATGACAAGCGAGATGTGCTGGAGGTTCTGCGCTATGAATTGAACTTCATCGAGCAGGGAGGCTATGGAAATTGGTATAGCACGCCCTGGGGCCCGGCCTCCATCTTTCAGGATTCGCTGACCTGTCCCAATCACGGGGATCCAACCCGTCCGCACGCTTGCCATGAGTGCGTGCTGTACGATTTTGTCCCTGAACAATACCGTACCGAAGATGTGCCCTGTCATCATATTCCGTTGAATCGGCAAGGGGATACGATCGCCGCGCCGCAGTCTGAGGAGGAGCTGCGGGAAAACGTGAAGCACTGGCTGAAACGCACAATTGCGCGGATTGAGGCGGAGCGTGCCAAAGCAACGGCCGAGGAAAATCAAACCGTAAAGGCAGGTTAGGCCTGAAAGGGCACAAGAACACGCTGACTAGTTCCACAGTGGAACTTACGAAGCACTGGTAGGACTTCTTGGAGCTCTTTTTTTCTGTTCCGCAAATACAATCCAAAAGAAGCAGATTCGCAGGAGTTGCCATGACCCGCGCGTTCGCCTCCCTGAGTCCCCAGGAAGCCCTGCACGTTGCCATCTTTATCGAAGAGCGTAATGCCGATATCTATCAGTGGTTTGCTGAAATGTTCAACGAGTTCCGGGACGCGGAATCGCTGGAAATCGCCAGTGTGTTCTGGGACATGTCGGTAGAGGAAAAGCGCCACAGCACGCTGCTGCAGGGCCGTTATCAGGAGCTTTTCGGGAATACCGCCTGTGCGGTTACCGAAGAGGGTCTGAAGGAAATGATCGAGGTCCCGAAGCTGGAAAGTGGTGACGTTTTCGCCGCCGCGGAAGCGTCACAAGCCAATCCCCGAGAACGGGCGATCCGGGTTGCTCTGGCAGCCGAAAAGAGCGCGCAGATTTTCTACAGGCAATTGGTGATTAAAACTTCAAACCAGGCACTGCGCCGGCTCTACCTCGAGCTATCCGCCATGGAGGAGGGCCACGTGACCTACCTGCAAAATGTCCTAGTGGCCGCGCCGGGGAAGAAGGAAGTGCAGTGAAGCAGTCAATCACTGGCAGCCTTTGAAGCCTGCTTCAAGGTGATTTGTGAGATAGGTGACAGGCTCTCGCTGCTAATTGCTCCCCTGCCTTATATGCTGCGCGTCTGGAAAGGACTTCAACTCCACGGTTCGTTCGCTGACCTGTTCCTTGCCAGTCGCGTCGGACTGGTGCAGCGTAAGCTTGCCACGCAGTACGCGGTAGCCTTCTTCGCCCTTGCGTTTTCCTGGCCCGGTGGCAATGACACCGTCAAACTCATACCAAACGGCGTGAATTGTCTTTGTCTGGAAGTAAAGATGATCACCTTGTAGCGATGTCTTGTCGAAAAAATGATCGATAAACTCCCCCTTATCGCTATCGGTGTCGCCAAAGCGCGAGACAAATCCCGAGAGCTGGCCGTCTTCGACGGTGAGCTGTACGAACTCTCCTTCCCGCAGGAACGAGTACATTCCCGTTATACCGGAGAACGTCGTGGGTGCAGCGGCCTTGCCTTGTGCACAAGCAAATGGGGCCGAAGCGGATATCAATACCAGACAGAGGAACAGCGATTCGCCCTTGGCGAGGCTAGGAAGCATGAAGTCTCCCGAGGGCTCCATCATGGCACGTCTTGGTTAGCTGGGAAAGTGGCGGGAATGGGTTAGATCGGTTCGACTTTCTCGGTGTCCGATGCTTTTGGTGCGAGCACCAGTCTTCACCTGTTCGGTCATTTCCGATGCGAGCAATTGTATGGTGGTTCAGGCTGGTTAAAAAAGGGGATTAAGAGCAGCAGGTGCTTTAGCCCTGGATTAAGAACTGAAATTTAATCTAGCCGGCCATTCTCGTGAACTTACCAACTCGGCAGCGGCTTTTCGTTATAATCCACTCAATCGGTCCTGTTGGTAGGGGAGATGTCAGAGGCAACAACGACGCAGCCCCAGCAAGAAGACGCATTGCAGAGTGCGCCGGCCCTGAACTATGAGTTAGAGCCGTGGCCGCTTATGTTTTGGCGGCACCTGATTGACCTCATCCTGCGTCGCGAGCCTCCGCCGGTCGAGACGACCGCCGAACCCGTTCCTATTCCCGAAGAAAAATGGATCGCTACCGGGCTCGGTCCACGGCACTATCTCGAGTCCTACGGCTACCACATCGCGCTGGTGGTGGTGATTTATGTCGTGTGCACATCCTCGTGGTTCAACCGACCGGTGAGGCTCGAATCTCCATTTGCCAATACCGAGGTGGAGCACTATGCGCTGAGTGAATATCTGCCGCCCATCAATACCGGCCCGCGTGGGGAGGCTAAGCCGCGCAAGGGGCAGCCGAAACTGGCGAAACAGGAAATTCTGTCGGTGCCGCCTAATCCCGACAACAACCACCAGACTATCGTCACCCCACCGAATATCAAGCTGAAGCGCGACGTTTCGCTGCCGAATATGGTTGCGTGGACGAACATTCCCGGACAGCCTATTGCGGCCTCGCAGCGGCAGATCTCGCAACTGAAGCTGCCGCAGTTCACTCCGCAGGTGGTAGAGCCGACGGCGGACGTTTCCAAGCTGAAGTCGCAAAGCAAAATGGCCGCCCTCGAACAGCCAACCGTTGTTGAACCCAAAGCGGATGTGTCGCAGATCAAGCCGAAACTGACCATGCCGGTGCTGTCGCAGCCTTCGGTCGTTGAGCCTCCGCTGTCGCCCGACCAGCTAAAGTTGAAGCGCGGTGAGATCAATATGGCGCAGTTGAATCCGGACGTGGCCGCGGCGAAATTGCCTGTGGAGCCGCAGCGCGCTGGCGGCGTCGGCGATGCAGCAGCGGCTAATGGAGCGGGGAAGAATGTTCCCGCTCAGCCAAGCCTCCAGGGGCTGCAATCGTCGAAAGGGCAAGGGCAGATCATCGCCTTGAGCTTGAATCCATCCGCTGTTCGCGGACCGGTGGAAATTCCAGCAGGCAATCGCAGCGGCGAGTTTCATGCCTCGCCCGGCGGCAAAGCGGACGCGCCGGGGACGCCAAACGTGACCGGGACTTCCGGTGGGACGGGCAGCGGCGCGGGCGGAGGGAAGGGCAACGGCTCCGGCAATGGCGGAACGGGAACGGCTCCTCCCGGAATCAGCGTCGGGGCTGCACCGCCGGGAGCGCCGGTTGCAGCCATTGCAGGCACGCCAGGGGGCAAAATGCCCAGTGATGTCCAAAAAGAAGAGAACAAGCGGCTAATCGCGGCAGCTATGCGGCCGAACATTCCCAGCGTGAGCCGTCCTCCGGTTGCGCCGCCACCGCCTGAAGTGTCCGATGTTGAAACCGATTCGATCGAGCGCAAGGTTTTTGGCACCAAGAAGTACTATTCGCTGATTCTGAACATGCCGAACTTGACTTCGGCGAGCGGAAGCTGGGTCGTCCGCTTCGCGGAGCTGCAAGAATCAGACAACAAGGTACCCATCGCGGCGCCGGTGGCTATGTCGAAATTCGATCCTGCATACCCAGCCGACGCTCTGCGCGACAACGCCGAGGGCATAGTCAAGCTCTATGCCATCATCCACACCGACGGTACGGTAAGTGGCATCAAGCTGCTGAACGGCGTCGATCCGCGCCTTGATGAAGCCGCCGAACGTGCTCTGTCCCGCTGGGTGTTCCGTCCTGGAATGAAGAACGGCGATCCGGTGGAGTTGGAAGCGGTGGTGCTGATTCCATTCCGCAAGCACCACGTACGATAGCCGCCGCTGGTCAGTCGCCAGTAGCCGGTTCCCATTGAGCGGCATCGGATCGAAGCACACGCAATTTGGACTCATGAAACATGACGGCAGCTGGGGCCACGTTCTTCAGCTTTCCTTGTGTCCGTACACCCTCGCCTTGCCGTCAACGGCCACCGCGACAAAGCGATTGGTTTCCACGTCCTTGAACTGGACAACCTGATGACCGTCTCGTGCTAGCTTCCCCCAGCGGCTGGGCTTGTCAGGATTCTGCTCAATGGCTTGGTAGGTGCGCCCAGCCAAATCGAAGGACGCAGTCCTTAACCTATTCCTGCTGGTACGACGGACTGGCCATTCCTTGCCGTTCACTGTGATGCTTGCACGGCTCATCAGTTGGTCAGCAACAGAAGCGAGAATGGTTTTGTCCAGCATCGTCGCCTGGCTCACGTCCTATCTCGCGGAGCGTGGAACGCGCTGACCAGAATCGCAACCGTGATCGCGACATAAAGCACGCCGACTATGCCCTCCAGCGCAGCTAACATGCGAACTTCGGGACCCACGGGAACGATGTCGCCATAACCGATCGTCGAAAGCGTGATCAGGCTGAAATACAGTAGTTGGTTCTCGCGATGTTCCAGTAAAGAACCACCTTGCAGGATGGAGCCGGGTTGATACGTATCGATGGCACAGTAAACGGAAAACCACAGGATTCCGAGCAAAAGATAAATACTGACAGCGGTGAACAGGTGTGTTTCGGTGACCTCGCGAGCGTTTCGCAGGAACGAGAACAGGCCTACAACCGTGAGCGCGAAAAACACCGCCAGAGCTCCCCACTTCGCAACGATAACAACCGGGTTGGGCCAGAGGTTGCTGAGTACTGCGAGGCCGGTAGCGGCAATCATCAGCGATACCGATGGCCAAAGCCGTGTCTTTATCTGAGACAGCCTGAGAGTGGCGAGTAGCACCGGCACAAAAATCAGCATTTCCGTGAAGAGTCGCCGAAGCGTGCCGTGATCCAGCACTGGATGCAGCACGATCATCAGCAGCAGCGACAACAGAAGCAACAAGTCCGGGCGTATTCGGTTCAGCGACCACATGGAAAGCGGGAAAGCGCTATTCTACTGTGCTCCGCTGGCTTTTCTTGCTTTCTCGAATTCGTCGCCTGGGTTCCAGCCGACTTCCGTCGCCTGATTGGCGGCTTGCCAGCCGAGGGCGACGCCGAAGCGTGCCATGACTCCGTCGGTGGAGAAGTCCATCTCCGGATGGTATTCGTCGCTGGGGTGATGGTAGTCATTGGTGACGAAGTTCGTGGCTTTTTGTAGGCCCCATTGCCTGTCGTGGCCCTGATAGAGCTCGCCCGGACCGATGGAGAATGCCGGAACGCCGACGCGCGCCAGACTGAAATGATCGGAGCGATAGTAATGTCCGGCGCCGGGATTGGAGTCGGGAACGATGTTCAAGCCAAATGCTTTCGCCGTATTTTCGACCGTGGGGTAGAAGCTGGTGCGCTCCGCGCCGGACACCGTAACCTCCTGCGGAATACCCAGCGGCGGCACGTCGTCGTAGTTCAGGTTGAGCGAAAGCATCTTGGCCGGAATGGTGGGGTGCTTGCCGTAATATTCCGAGCCGCGCAGACCCTGCTCTTCCGCCGTTACAGAGACGAAATACATGGAGCGCTTCGGTTGCACTTTGGTTTCACTGAAAACGCGCGCGATTTCCAGCAGGATTCCGACGCCGGTGGCGTTGTCCTGTGCGCCGTTGTAGATGTTGTCGCCGGGCATGCCGGGTATGATGCCCAAGTGGTCATAGTGCGCGGAGTACATGACACCCTGGTCTTTCAGCTTGGTGTCCGAGCCGGGCAGCATAGCCGCGACGTTGTTGGAATCGAAGGGGCGCACCTTGCTGACAATGTGCGCCTTGAAGCGTGCCGGTAGCGGCTGGGCTTTGAAGCCCATCTTGCCGGCAGCGGTGATCTGGTCGTCCAGGCTCATGCCGCAGTCCTGCATGAGCTTACGGGCAACGTCGAGCTGGACCCAGGACGCGACCTTCAGCCTGGGCGCCGGATCATTGCGCAGATAGGAGCGCTCACCCGACCAGGAGTTGCGCACGACGTCCCATCCATAGCTGGCCATCTCAGTTTTGTGGATGAGCAGCACGCCGGCTGCACCTTTGCGCGCTGCTTCTTCGAACTTGTAGGTCCAGCGGCCGTAGTAGGTCATGGCCTTGCCGCCAAAGAATTTGGGGTCGTCAGAGGGCGGGTCGTTGACCAGCATCAACAGAATCCTGCCCTTCACATCGACATCTTGGTAGTCGTTCCATTTGTACTCGGGAGCGTCCACCCCGTATCCCATCCAGATGATTGGCGCATCAACGGTTGTCGAGCTGTCGCCGGTTTCATCCATAGCGACAATCTCATCTTTATTGCGCAGCGGCATGGCGTCGCCCTTGGCGGGAATAAGCGAGTAGGTAGAGTCGGGCTCGGTGACGATTCCCATCATCGGAACTTTCTGCATGTAGGCGCCGTTCTCGCCCGCGGGCTTCAAGCCATAGAGCGCAAACTGCGTGGCGATGTATTCCGCGGCAATGTCTCCGCCGCGCTGGCCGGTGCCGCGGCCCTCCAGCAAATCATGCGCCAGAAACTTCACATGCCAGCGAATGTTTTCGGCATTGATGGCCTCCATGGCCTGCTCGGCGTCCGCAGGCAAGCCGGCCACTTTGGGAACGGGCGGCATTGCGCTGGTCGCAGACTTGGGGGATTGCCCAGTGGCAAATCCGGAGAATATTGCGGCACAGAGAACTAGGGAGAGAGATTTGTGCATGAAGGAACTCCTGATGACCCAACCACGTTAAGCAAACTTCTTATTTTACGGCATCTTTCTGCCGCTAAGCGGGAAGGTCTAATTCGCCGGGCCTTGAGTCGGGGCCGACTTTCCTCGTGCCGGCAAGGCGCCGCTTCCAATTCACCCCCAGTGGGCTTTAGGCCGCACCGTCATTGTGTAGCTACCTTCGGTCTGTCAGCACTTCGTCCCGCTGCGCTCAGCATTTGTCTCACGATGGTAGAATCGCTACCCTAGTGATGGTAGACTCTCTACCATCATGGCGCCTGAGAAACGTACTGAGCTGCTGCAAGGCACCCTGGACATGCTGATCCTGCGAACCCTGCAATTGGGACGCGCGCACGGCCACGAGATCGCCAAACACATTCAACGCACAAGCGACGAAGTCTTACAGGTCGAGCACGGTTCGCTTTATCCCGCGCTGCATCGCCTCGAACGTAAAGGTTGGTTGTCGTCCAGGTGGGAAACAGCGAAGGACCGCAATCGCGAGTTCAAGTACTACCGCCTGACTGCCGCAGGGAAGAGGCAGCTACTGGCCGAAGAATCGAAGTGGAAGCAACTGGCAGAGGCGATCACTCGCGTCATGGGGCCTGCCGAGGAGAGCTAGATGGCCGCGTGGAGAATGCAGAATCGTAAGCACATGGAAGACGAGCTGGAGCGCGAACTGCGCTCGGACTTGGAGTTGGAGGCGGAGGAGCAACAAGAAGCCGGGGTTTCGGCCGAAGAGGCGCAGTACCGCGCGCAGCGCTCCATGGGTAACACGACCCTGGTAAAAGAAGAGGTACGCCGGGCGTGGGGCGGACTGTGGGCTGAGCAGCTCTGGCAGGACTTGAAGTATGGCCTGCGTGGTCTGCGACGTAACAAAGGGTTCACGTTGGTGGCAACGCTCTCGCTGGCCCTGGGCATCGGCGGCAATGCGGCAGTTTTCAGCCTGATCAACGCTGTTCTCCTGCGGCAGCTTCCTTATCGCGACCCTGATCGCCTGGTGCAAGTCACCGCCTACTGCCCCAAGGGCATTATCGTCGCCCTGCAGCAGCGAAGCCGCACCATGGACATCGCCGCCTATTCCGACGATTCCCAAGTGAATCTGACAGGCCAGGGTGAAGCGATTCGGCTTGTCGGAAGCCGGGTCACGGCAAACTTCATGCCGGTGCTCGGTGTCGAAGCCCAACTCGGGCGTGTGATTCGTGGCGGCGAGGATGAACCCGGAAGGGATCGCATCGTGGTCCTCAGCGACGCGTTGTGGCGGCGCAAGTTCGGAGCCGACCCCGGCGTAATCGGACGGCCCATCACTATCGACGGCGTGGACCGCGAGGTCATCGGCGTCATGCCCCCCAGCTTCGAGTTCCCCTCCTCCAACACCGAATTGTGGACACCGCTCCACATGGATCCGTCGAACTCGTTCGACTTCTGGAGCACCGGATTCATTCCGCTGTTGGCCCGCCTTCGTCCGGGTGTCACCCTGGCACAAGCGCAAGGTGAGGTCCGCTCGCTCATTAGCCAGGTCATTCCACTATTCCCCTATGCCCTGCCTCTCACCTGGAGCGCTGACACCACCGCCGTGCCATTGCAGCAATATCTCGCCCGCGACCTGCGCAGCAAGCTTATCGTCCTGCAGTTTGCCGTCGGGCTTATCTTGCTGATTGCCTGTGCCAACGTGGCCAGTCTGCTGCTGGCACGCGGCGCCGTCCGGCAAAAAGAGATGGTCCTGCGTTCGGCGTTGGGCGCCGCCCGTGGTCGCATTGTTCGCCAGCTTCTGACCGAGAGCGTTGTACTGGGCTCTGTTGGGGCAATAGCTGGCCTGGGGCTGGGCTATGGAGTGCTTTCCCTCTTCAAACTTGTACTGCCCCGTGACGCCCCCGGGCTGGCCAACGTCTATATCGACCCGCGTGTTGTCCTTTTTGCCGCCCTATTGGCGGTCACCACAGGATTGGCCTTCGGATTGCTGCCGGCATGGATTACCTCACGCCTGAACCTGGCGGCCACGCTCCGCTCAGCCGGGCAGCGAACCACCTCTGGCAGTGGCGGTCGTATCAATGCCGCTCTGATTGCCGCTGAGGTCTCCCTCGCGGTCGTACTCGCCGTAAGTGCTGGGCTACTGGTGAAGAGCCTGTGGGCCTTGGCGCATGTCAATCCGGGATTCAGTCCAGAGCACATCTTGACCGTGCCCATCTCACCAGACCACTCGCTGTGCGAGGAGCGATCGCGCTGCATCGCCCTTTACAGTCAACTGCTGCAAGAGGCCCAGTCAATCCCCGGTGTATCTGCGGTGACAGCCACCGATGGACTTCCCCTGAGCGGAGAATTCCCTTATCTTCCCGTCGAACTGCAGGGCCATCAGCTCAATCCCTCGGAGACGCTTGCGCCGTTATTTTGGGCCGGCGCCGTTACACCCGGCTATTTCAACCTGATGCGCATCCCCCTAGTGCAAGGCAGGACCTTCACGGCCGCCGATAGTGAAAACTCCGAGCTAGTGGTGGTGGTGAGTGCGGCGACCGCCCGACGCTTCTGGCCGGGAAAGGATCCCATTGGCCAACACCTGCGGCCCCCTTCCGATTGGGGTAATCCGCCTTGGAGAACAGTAGTTGGCGTGGTGGGCGATGTCCGCCAGTATCAGGTATCTACGGAGCTTCCCGACTGGCTGCATGGCGTTGTATACATGCCTTATCCGCAATCTCTCGGAAGTGATCGTCAACTGCCCTCCAGTATGACGATGCTGGTGCGTACTTCCCGTGATCCCCAATATGTCGCCGCCGAGATTCGCCGGCTGGTGCAGGAATTGAATCCTAACGTGCCGGTGGGTGAGATGCGAACTATGGACGGCATCATCTCTTCGTCAAAGACGCAAGAGCGTTCTCTGATGTGGCTATTCCTCAGCTTCGCCGGATCGGCGGTGTTGCTGGCTGCGATCGGAACCTATGGTGTCGTGTCGTTTTCGACGGCCCAACGGATGTACGAGATGGGCGTGCGCATTGCGCTGGGAGCCAATCGGCGAGACCTGTTTGGCCTGGTGCTCAGGTTGAGCTTGCGGCTGGTGCTGGCCGGGTTGGCAGCCGGCGTAGTGCTCGCTGTAGGAGCGACATGGACCCTCCGCAGCTTCCTTTATAGTGTGAGCACGGGTGACCCGCTCATTTTTCTTTCGGTGGCGCTCCTGTTGATCAGCGTGGCTATCGTTGCTGGATTCTTCCCGGCGCGTAGGGCGGCGCAGGTCGATCCTATGACGGCGCTGAGGGCAGAATAGGCGCTTAGACAGGGCACTGCCTTAGCTGTGACGTAAAGGCCCTTTTTTCCCTTCCGAGCGGGCCTTAGTTCCCGAGGCGCGCCCAACCCGGCTTATCACAGACGCTGTGCTTTGGTTGCTATCGCACTCGTTCTCTCTAGGGATATGCAAAGCATTGTGAGGCAAGGTACTTGTATGTCTGCTTCGCCATGCACGAGCTGGCGAACAGACGGCAAAAAGGCTATCAGTTAAGTCAAAGCGGGTGCCATCGTGGGCATAGCTACTCATGTCTTGTTGTACTTGCCAACCAATTGTCTCGCGCGCACTGACTCTAAAGGGGAACAAAATTCTTCTTGCCTCCCTTCGCGCACGTCGAGTACCAGAGTCCTTGGGCTCTAAGCACAAGGTGAATTCCTCGATCCGTTAACCGCTAGTTGACCCGCGACCGCGGATCAGTTCTTCGAGCTTCAACCAGCGCGAAAACTGGGAACATCTTCACCCTTTCGCCAGAGGGGCGGTGCAGTTTGTTTCTGCAGAGCAGAGAGCTTGCGATTCACTTCGTCCACATCAGCCTTCAGCCAACCTACCGACGAAACCTCGATTTCCCCATCGGGTGCTATGTAGAACAGCGTTGGAACGTTGGTGAGTCCGTAGACGCTTGAGACCTTGTAATGGTTGGCGGCGTCATCGATGGCGATGGGAAACGTTATGCCATATTCGCGGGCGAATGCCTTGGCCTCGGAAGAGGCGTTCTGGCTGATGCCGAGGAAGGTAGCGGTGCTGTTCTTGTGGGCTTGCGCCAGTCGCTCGTAAAACGGAAACGCATACTGGCAGACGGGGCAGCTCACTTTGAAGAAAGCCAGCACTACCGGGCCCTGCTTTAAGAGCTGCCGTAGGTTGACGGTCTTGCCATCGATTGTCGTAAGAGTAAAGTCGGGGGCGAGTACTCCGGTGTTGAGGGCGGGCATTAATTTTCCTCTCGCACATTATATTGTCTCGGTTCGGTTAGGTCGCAGGGGCGAGTTTGCCCAAGATCTTACGGGTCAAGCCGGTTAACGGCAGCTTCTGCCATTGTTTGCGGGTGAACCACCCGCCACTGCCGTTCAGGTAGCGGCGAAGAGAATCGGGCGCCGCAAAAACAGCGACATCGAAGTCAGTATCGGTGATCGAGTGGCGGAAGTGCGCGAGCGGCAAGGACTCAGCTGCTTTAGGTAATTCGGGTATCTCCCACATTTTCGCCATGCGTTTGGAATCCGCTGGCCGCTGGACGAGAAGAATGGCGTCGTCTCTTTGTGCGAAGGCGAAATAGACCTCTTTTCGCTTACGCGCGGCTTGCCGTTTCCGCTGCTCGGCTCCGCGAGTGGCGCACCCATCAATCAGCGGACAGACGAGGCATTGTGGCGCACGCGGAGTGCAAATCGTCGCGCCGAGCTCCATCATGGCCTGGTTAAAGTCGCCGGGGCGAGAACGGTCGAGCAGGGCCTCGGTGCGCTGCCAAGTGGCTCCGCCGGCTGCCGAGGTACCGAACAGGCGATCGAGGACGCGTTCGACGTTGCCATCGACTGCGGCTACAGGCTCCGCGAACACGATGCTGGCGATGGCGGCCGCAGTGTAGCGCCCGATGCCCGGCAAGTCGCGCCAGCCTTCGGCGGTACGGGGAAATTCGCCGTTGCGTTCGCGCACGATGAGCTTCGCGGCCCGGTGTAGTCGGCGTGCGCGAGCGTAGTAACCGAGACCGCTCCACAGGGCGAGTACGGTCTGCTCGCGCGCTTTCGCCAGATCTTCTACGCTAGGGAAGCGGCGCATCCAGCGCGCGTAATGCCCCAGCACGGCGGCGACACGCGTTTGCTGCAGCATGATCTCAGAGACCCAAACGCGGTAGGGATCGGCATCACGGCGCCAAGGAAGCTCGCGGTGATGCGCGTCGTACCAGCCCAAGAGGGCACGACGCAACGCATACAGATCGCGGGAGGGGAGGGCGAGCATCAGAACTTCATTGTAGACATGGTTTGAGTTTCGCCTAATGTCGGACGAAGAACTGCTCTTTGTCCATGTTCGCTGGCACGGCGACATCAAAGAAGCCGATCATCATCTCTTCGTAGGTTTGGCCACCCCAGCGAACTTCGGCATTCGGGTTCGGATTGTGCGGGTTGTCCTCGCTGTTATCAAACCAGGCAACTGCTTGCAGCTTGGTGCCCGCCTTCAAAAAAAGCGGCTGTGCCAATCGGTAGCTCAGCTGCCAGTGGAAGTGATAGTGGTTCAGCCGCAGCAGCGTTTCAACCGCCCCGTCTAGGTGGAGGATGTTGTACTCGAAGGCCTGTCCGCGCTGATGCATGTGCGGAAAGAAGCTGAGCAGCGTGCAGTCGTTTGGCAGTGTACCCCAGACGTCGACCCGGTAATCCTTTGTCCGCGGCGGAATAATGAATGTGTGGTTGGTGAGCTGCAGTGTGAGCACCCGCTGTCTCGGCGGTTGCTTCGCGAAGATTAATCCAACACTCGTCTGGTCAGTGCCGGCTGTGCCGTTCGCCGTATAGTGCATCTGCAACACCAGGTCCGAACCCGCGGGAACAAATTTCGCCAAGCCGTCGGGCCAGCGGTCGGGTTCGCTGCCGGGAGCGTACACGAGCAGCATGTCTGTCGTCGTTTCGTGCGCTTCGGCACGGAGTTTGGGATCGCTGAAGCTTGACGCGGTGAAAGCCACTCCAACCGGCGCCGGGCGCAGCCAGGTCGAGTTCGGCGGGCGCACATAGACCACCGCATGATGCACGTATTGCGGGCTCGACGGCCGAATCTCCGAGAACTGGACCCACTTATCTTCGGAAAAGCCGGTGGGAATGATCTCGTAGGTGTAGTCGACATCGCCGTGCGCGGGTATTGCCACCGCTGTCGGCATCTGCACAATCTTGTCGGGTTGAGGAATGTTCCATCCCTGTGTCCACGTCTTTGGCGGAGGGGCGTCCTTTGGCGAGCCTGCCGGCGCGCCTGCATCCAGCCACGCGCCGAACGTAGCGATTTGCTGTGCCGTGAGCGAAGGATCGTTCGAGAACTTCCCATAGCGCGGATCAGCAAACCACGGCGGCATATCCCTCGACTCCACCGCCATTCGAATTGAGGCGGCCCACGGCTTCGTCTGCTGATACGTGACGAACGGCATAGGCGCGATCTCACCCGAACGATGACAGTTCTGGCAGTGGTCCCGAAGGATCGGCAACACGTCGCGATAGAACGTGGGCTTGTGCGCAGGAATCGGCGCTGCATTTTGCCCCAGGCAGAGTGCCGCAGGTGCAACCCACAAGACGAGAAGGCAAAGAAAAACCGTGAAGCTACTTCGCGCTTTACCTCGCTGCGGCAATGGGCAGTGGACCCTAGATCGGTTGGCCGTGATCGGCCGTGTCGTTTTCCTGAACCGAGTGGCGCCGCAGAAGTTGCGGAAGATTTTGGGAAAATGCCGAACGCGGCAGTACCATATCGCATCCAGCCTCTTGCGCCTTGACCTTCAGTTCTCCCTGCACGTGCGACACAAACCCAATGATATTGGTGTCTTTTTTCAGCTTGCTCTTCAGCTTCGGGATGATTGTCAAGGGCTTCGACGTGAGGCTGTTTAGGTCGACAATAATGAGCGACGGCTTGTCGTTGCCATTCTGACCCATGCGTTCGAAGACATCTTTGTCGGTCTTGACGAACTCGACTTTTACGCCAAGTTTGCGTGCCGTCTCGTTGATTTTCGCGAGAAAGAACAGGTCGTCAACGAACGCGTAGATGCGGGCTGGTGCATCGGCCGGAACCGGCGGAGAAGCAGGCTCGCCTGCCGCGAAAGGCTTGCTGCCACGCCCGCGGTCCGGTTGCTGCAAATT
>Ga0306923_10000155_pt1 | contig 47923 bp, 42 predicted proteins | sample sta12Can44000108_FD_203841 | JGI IMG/M metagenome (GOLD analysis project Ga0306923, IMG submission 203841) | Lab enrichment of tropical soil microbial communities from Luquillo Experimental Forest, Puerto Rico - statanox.12C.anox.44.000.108 (v2)... | ecosystem: Environmental > Terrestrial >... | reverse complement strand
TCGTGGCGCTCGCGCTCCTCGTAGTCTGCGATTGTGAGCTGGTCTGCGCGCTAGCCACCGAGAGGCCAAGGCCCGTTAGGGCGATCATTGCCAACGGGATAAGCAGCCGGGTTGAAGACCTACCGATTCGCTGCACAATGCCCTCCGCGATCTATCGCAAAAGCAAAGGGGACCGGCAGAGTGGCCGGTCCCCCAAAAGCTCGCCTAGCCTTTGGTAACGACCGGCGGCGGGGGCGGAGCTTTGCCCTTGCCGTACGGCGTTCCGTAGGTTTGTGCGGAGGCCGCGACGCTAAAGAGAGTCACCGCCACTGCCGTCAGTAGAGCGAGTGCTTTCATGGCACCCTCCTTTTGTCATGACACATGAATCGTAGCCGGCAGGGTGATGCCGCCTAGTGCTGAAAAGACACACTAGGAATTTCAATTAAGACAGATGATGGTTAATTGAAGATCAAAGATTGGAAATCAAAAATCCACTGCCGAAGAGATCATGGCCCACTGGGGCAACCTGCCATCGAGGTCCGGAATCGAGTTCGCGATTTTAACGGTCCGGGTCACCAGCGCGCCATTGCATGCTGGGCTGCGCCCCCGACACGAGTTAGTGCTTAGTGAAACAACTGCGGGAACTTGGCGCGTAGCCTGGCGCGCAGATCGGCGCTGACATCGACCACCTGCGGGAACGTGCCCTTGAGCTTCATGTCGTATGGAATGCAAGCGTCTACCAGGATCCGATTGTTGAAATTGCCCGGCAGATAGAGCGGATCGCGTTTGGAGGCCCAGGCCTTCTGCACGAGGTCGATGTCGACATTGGGATCGAAGCGCGTGCACATCGCCCATAACACCTGGTCGAGATCGCCGGCGTCGATGTCGTCATCGACGACCACCGTCCACTTGCCGGCATAAGCGCCGCCCTGGCAGGCGCAGGCGACGTGCAGCGCCTGGCGCGCGTGGCCCGGATAGCGCTGGCGAATCTGGATCGCGGTAAACCGCGTCGCCGGCCCGGCCTCGTGATTCCACACGCCCAGCACGTCTGGAATTCCGCAAGCTTCGAGCGCGCGCCAGATCTGCGCCGCGCCGCCTATGCCTTTGAGCAAGCCGGTCTCGTCGACCGGCTTGTGCTGCGGCGCGCAAGTGAGGATCGGATCGTTACGGTGGAGAATAGTCTTGACCCGCACATAGGGCCGCTCCTGTGTGTCGTCGGAATAGTAGCCCATCCATTCGCCGAACGGCCCTTCCGGCTTGGTTTCGCGGAGCACGGTTTCGCCCTCGATGGCGATTTCGCAATCGGCCGGAATCGGAAAACCGGTGTAAGGCCCGCGTACCACGTCGATCGGCTCGCCGCGAAGCCCGCCGGCAATGTCGTATTCGCTCACTTCCGGCAGCGGGCTTGAGGCGAGCATGAACAACAGCGGATCCTGCCCGCACAGGATCACGACCTTCATCGACTCGCCGCGGGCGAAATACTTGTCGCGATGAATGCGGCCGTGCTTGCCCTCGGTGATCTGGCAGCCGACGGTCTTGCCGTCATAGACCTGGCTGCGATAGGCGCCGAGATTGTACCAGCCGCTGTCGGGGTCCTTGGTGACGACGCAGTCGGCCGTGCCGATGAAGCGCGCCTTGTCGCGCTCATGGTGGCGCGGCACTGGGAATTTGAGAACATCGACCGCGTCGCCCTCGATCACGTTTTCGAAAACCGGGCCGTCATTGACATAGCGCGGCGGCAGCGGCCGCAGATCCTGCATGCGCGCGTGGTATTGCTGCACGATGTCGACCTTGCGCTTATGCTCAAGCGGCAGGCCGAGCGTAAGCGCGATGCGTTTGACCGAGGAAAGCTGCCCGTACAGCGTCCGGTGACCTTTGCGATAGCCGGGCACGTCATCGAACAAAATGGCGGGCGCGGTGCCGCCGCTTTTCTCGGTGAGCATATGCGTAATGGCGCCCATCTCGACGTCCCAATGCGCACCCGAGACGCGTTCGAGTTCGCCGAGCCGGTCGACCGTGTCGATCCAGCCGCGCAGGCCGCGATAGGCTGGTGACGCCGCAACGTCCGCCATGACGCCTCCACAACTTTCAGACAGCGGTATGGATGGCACTTGCCAAGTGACTTGCCAAGTGACTTGCCAAGTGACTTGCCAAATATCAAGGCAAGGCTTCGCAACGAACCTGCGCACGGAAGAAGGTTCGCGTTTACCAGCGCAATGCTAGAATTGAGCCATGACCGTCCTTACGCACCTTACGCAGGCGGAAACCGCTCCCGTCGCCGATCCAGCGGCGGAGCCCATTTGGTTTGCCTCCTATCCCGCGGGCGTGCCGCGAACCGTCGATCCTGACACATTTGCCTCGCTCTCGGCGATGCTGATCGACGCCTGCCTGGCGCACGCGCCGCGGTCGGCTTTCGAGTCGCTCGGTGCTCGCATGACCTACGCGGAATGGGAACGCGACAGTCGCGACTTCGCAGCTTTCCTGATTGAGCAGATCGGCTGCCGCGCCGGCGATCGAGTCGCGCTGATGCTGCCGAACATGCTCGCTTATCCGGTGACGTTTCTCGGCACGCTGCGCGCAGGATTGACTGTCGTCAATATCAATCCGCTCTACACGCCGCGCGAATTGCAGCAGCAGCTCGCCGATTCCGGCGCGAGTGTCATCGTCATTCTGGAAAATTTCGCGCACAAGCTGCAAGCGATCATCGGGCAAACGAAGATCAAGCACGTCGTGGTTGCGCGGCTCGGCGATTTCGTGCCGATGCTCAAGCGCTGGGCGTTCAACTTCGCCAATTCGTATATCCGCCATGCCGTGCCGGCGTGGCGCTTCGAGAAATTTACGATGCTGCAAGAGGCCTGCGCGCGGCCGCCAAGCGCGGCTTACGAAGATGCACGCGTGCGGGGCGGCGATATCGCGCTTCTGCAATATACCGGCGGCACCACTGGCGAGCCGAAAGGCGCGATGCTGACGCACCGCAATCTAATCGCCAACACTTTGCAGTGCTGGGCATGGACCGGGACGGACGCGACCGCCGAACACGAGCGCGTGCTCACGCCGCTGCCGCTCTATCACATCTTCTCGTTGACCGCGAACCTGTTGTCGTTCGCGCTGCTCGGCGGGATGAACATTCTCATTCCCGATCCGCGCGATCTGCATCGGCTGATCCGCGTCATGCGCAAGGCGCGCATCACGTGGATGTCCGGCGTCAATACTTTATTCAATGCGCTCGTCAATGTGCCGGAATTTGCCACCATCGATTTTTCCGACTTGCGCGTCGCTGTCGGCGGCGGCGCGGCGATCCAGAGCCAGGTGGCGAAACGCTGGCGCGAGATCACCGGCAGTCAAGTGGTCGAAGGCTATGGCTTGACCGAGGCGTCGCCGGTGGTCTGCATCAATCCGTTCTTCGCGCCGAAGCAGGGCACGGTCGGGCTACCGCTGCCGTCAACCGAGGTGACGATCCGCGACGACCACGGCACCGTGCTGCCGATCGGCGAAGCCGGCGAGATCTGCGTGCGCGGCCCGCAAGTGATGCTCGGCTATTGGCAGCGTCCCGAACAAACCAAGCAGGTGCTGAGCGCCGACGGCTGGCTGCATACCGGCGATATCGGCGCGTTCGATCCGGACGGTTTTCTGCGGCTGCTCGACCGCAAGAAGGACATGATCAACGTCTCGGGCCTCAAAGCTTTCCCGAGCGAGGTCGAAGATGTGGCCACGCAATTTCCGGGCGTGCACGAAGCCGCTGCCATCGGCGTCCCGGATCCGCACAGCGGCGAGACGGTCAAGCTTTTTGTCGTGCGCAGCGATCCGGCGCTCGACAAAGCCGAACTGACGAAATTCATGCATGCGCGGCTGGCGGGCTACAAAGTGCCGACCATCATTGAATTTGTCGATTCACTGCCTAAAAGCAATATCGGCAAGATTTTGCGCAAGGATTTGCGCTGACGATTTGCTGGTGGCGCGCAAGCGAATAGTTGAGCAATTCGCTTCTCACTATTCGCTACTCGCTTACGCCCGCCAACTTCACGTGTTAATTCTGTGCGCCAAAAATCGACACAGGGGAGGGCGGCACTCCGATGTCCAGGCTCAAGCTGTCGTTTGCTTGCGGGCTCTATGATCGGATGCTCGCACTCTATACCGGCGAGGTGAAGCCCGACGGCATCGATCTCAATTTCATCGCCATCGATCAGCCGCGGCCGATCTTCGATCGCATGTCGGGCGGCCAGGAATTCGACGTTGCCGAATATTCGTCGTCCGAATTCGTTCAGCGCTTTGTCAATCGCCAATGCCCGTTCGTCGCCATTCCGGTGTTTCCCTCGATCGCCTTCCGGCTCGGCTTCATCGCCGTCAACCGCAAATCGGGAATAAAAAATCCGAAAGACCTCGCCGGCAAGCGCATCGGGGTGCCACTCTATACAATGACCGCGGCGATCTTCATCAACGGCATTCTTAAAAACGAGTTCGGAGTGGACTTGTCGAAAGTCACCTGGGTGCAGAGCGCGATGAATACGTTGGGCTCGCACGGCAGCCCGACCGTATTGCCGCTTTTGAAAAAAATATCGATCGAGAACAACACTGGCAAAAAGACGCTTGGGCAGCTTCTGGCCGAAGGCGCGGTCGATGCGACGCTCGGCACCAGCTTGCCGAACGAGATTCGCAACAATCGCGATATCGTGCGCCTGTTCCCCGATTACGTCGAGCGTGACAAGGAGCTTTACCGGCGCAAGAAAATCTACCCAATCATGCATCTGGTCGCGATCAAGAAGAGCATCTATGAGCGCTATCCCTTCGTCGCCACGAGCCTTTACGATGCCTTCGTCAAATCGAAACAGATCGCGCTGGAGAAATTGTTCAACCTGCGCGCGGTGCGCTACATGACGCCATTCTTGATGCGCGAGATCGACGACATCTGGGACGTCTTCAACGGTGATCCTTGGCCCTACGGCGTCGAACCGAACCGGCAGACCTTGGAAGCGCTGGTGCAGTATCAGCAGGATCTCGGCCTTATCGACAAGCCGGTGAAAGTCGATGATCTGTTCGTGACGGTTTACGAGTGACGGCTCTTGCTTCGCACCTTTGTTTCCCGGGTGCGGCGCAGCATGCAATGATGCGCCGCAGACCCGGGATTGTTCCAAATTCAGAGTCCGGGACGATCCCGGATCAGCGGTGCACCGCTTGCGCGCTGCACCGCACCCGGGAGACGCAGTTCTTCGCTACAGCTAAACCGACGGAATCCTCATGAGCCAAGTTGAAGATCTTCTACGCGACCTTGTGGTTGCCAATCGCATTCTTGCCAACGAGGACGTGGTCGACGCCTACGGCCATATCAGCGTGCGCCACCCCGACAATCCGAAGCGTTTCTTCATGGCGCGTTCGCTGGCGCCAGAACTGGTGGAGCGCCACGACCTGATCGAATTCGACCAGGCGGGCGAATCGGTCAACGACAAGCGCCAGCCTTATCTGGAACGCTTCATCCATGCGGCGATTTTCGAAGCGCGGCCCGACGTGACGGCGGTGGTGCATGCGCATGCCGAGGACACGCTGCCGTTCGGCCTGATCAAGGAGCCGCTACAGCCGGTGATCCATTCCGGCAGCTTCATCGGCGGCAAGGTGCCGGTGTGGGACATCCGCACCAAGTTCGGCGACACCAATCTGCTCGTCACCAACATGGCGCAGGGTCGCGATCTCGCCAAATGTCTCGGCGCCGGAAACGTCGCGCTGATGCGCGGCCATGGCTTTGCCTCGGCGGCGCGCTCGATCATCGAAGTGGTGCGGCTCTCGGTCTATCTGCCGCGCAACGCGCGGGTGCAGATGAACGCCTTGCGCATGGGCGGCAAGCCGAAGCCGTTGTCGAAGGGCGAGATCGCCGCGCGCGCCGCCGGCTACAAGCCGCATTCGCCGGAGACCTGGCGCGCCTGGCAATATTGGGCGAACCGCGCCGGCTGCGCCGACATGATCGGCGAACCGCGGGACTACACAAAACGATGACCACGTCTTCGCTGCCGCTTGCACCTCGATCGAATGACTCTGTTTATAAACCTGAAGAGGGCCTCAGGCTGCTGCGGGCGTTTTTGCAAATTACCGATAGTTCTCGCCGCGCTTGGCTAATTGCGGAAGCAGAAAGAGTATCGCGCAGCTAAATGAAGCCGTATGTCGCGCCTCAATGCAGCGAAAGCTCGGTAACCTTGCCGTCCTTGGCGCGGCCTTGCGCGTAGTACTGGCCGATATTGCGCATCAAAGCGGCGTCGGAGACCGAATAGATCACCGCGTCCGACTTGCCGGTATTGATGTGGCGACGCCACAGGAAATTCGGCACCACGAACAGATCGTTCTTGCCCCATTCGAAGCGCTTGCTGCCGACCTCGGTGGCGCCTGAGCCTTCGATGGCGACATAATAAGTGCCGGCGGTCTCGCGCTTGAACTCGGTTTCCTCACCGGGGCGCAAAAGCTGCGCCGAATAATTGAGCGTCTTGAACACCGGTTCGCCGCTCACCGGATTGACGAAGTCGACCTTGATGCCTTCGTGCGGGTCGCCCTTTTCGCCGTGCAGGCTGTGCAGCATTTCGAGCACGTCCTCGCCGCGATAGTGGAACAGCGGTGCCGGCTCGCGCCCGACGCCGCGCTGATGATCAACGAAAGCCGGCTTGACGCCGCCGTGGCTGTAGAGCTTGCGCGAGTATCCTTCGGCGTGCGTGACCGCTTGCACGTTCATATTGCCTTGCGCGCCGGGCATGTTGTGGTCGACCCAGGCTGCGTCGAGGAATTCCATCAGCGGCCAGTCGAGCGTATCGATCCAGACCACCGGCTCGTCGGAATCGTTGCCATGGTCGTGCCAGGTGCCGTTCGGCGTGAGGATGAGATCACCGCGCTTGGCGGTGCAGCGCTCGCCCTCGATGACGGTGTAGCCGCCCTTGTCCGACAGAATGGTGCGGCTGGCATTCGGCGAATGCAGATGCACCGGCGCAACATCGCCGGGATTGTAGATCGAAATCGCGCAGCGGATGGTGTTGGTCACCTGCAAGCGGCCGTTTAAGCCGGGATTGAGCAAAAGGATGCTCTGGCGGTCGGCAAATTCAATCGGCGAGACATCGGCTTTGCGGGCGATTTCCGAGATTTGCTTTAAGTAGCCGCTGTACTCGTTCCACTTCCACATGTGCGGAAGCGTCTTCATCTGATTGACGGCGACGCGGCCGCTGCCGAGCTGGCCGGAGCCTTCGCCGCTCGTCTCGCTGAACCACGGCCGCTGCGCCGGAGCATTCGCCTGGGTGCGCACCCAAATATTGTGCTTGGCGGCTTCGCCGTTGATGGCTTCCATCAATTCTCGCGCTTTGTTGGAAAGCCCGCCCGGGGCCGGGGCTTTCATGGTGACCGTGGCCATGGGTTCTCTCCCTTACAGCGAGGCGATCGCATCCCTGATGTTAACAACGGGCGATCCGGCGTAGGAGCCGCAGCGCCTTTGCCGAGAGGTATAGTGTTTCAGCGGTTTATTGGAAAGCGCGCCTGCCTGCGCGCGGTGCAGCATACCCCGCCGAAAAGGCATAACGTAGTGGGGGCTGGCGCTCAGGCGGCGCTTAGGAATGCGCGCAGCGCCCGGGAAAATTCGGCCGGGCGATCCATATTGGAAATATGCCCGGCGCCCGGCAGCGTGACAAAACGGGATCCGGCAAGCTTTTCATGGAGCTTGGCCATGGCGATAGGCGTGGCGCCGTCCTGCTCGCCGACGATGAAGAGGGTAGGGCACTTCACGGTGCCGACGGCCGATGCATAGTCGTGGGCGGCGAGTGCGGCGGCGCAGCCGATGAAACCGTTGACCGGGGTGGCGCGGATCATCGCGCGGATCTTGTCGAGGTACGGCGGATTGGCGGCGACCGTCTCGGGCGGAAACCAGCGCCCGACGGTCGGCTCGACCAGGGCCTCGATGCCTTGCTTTTGCGCCACCGCGATCCGTTCTTCCCACTGCTGGCTCGATTGCGGCGTGGACTGACACGGCGAGTCGGCAACGACGATGCTGTGAAAGCGCTGCGGACGCCGCTCGGCGAGGCCAAGCGCGGTGGCGCCGCCCATCGACAGGCCGGCAAAATGGGCCTTGTCGATATTGTGCGCGTCCATCAGTGCCAGCGCATCGTCAAGGAGCGTGTCGAAAGCGTAGCGGCCGGAGGGGGCGTCGGTTTCGCCATGGCCGCGCTGATCGTAGCGCAGCACGCGAAACGAAGTTTGGAGCGCGGCGGCCTGCTCGTCCCACATCGCCAGCGACGTGGCGAGCGAATTCGAGAAAACGAGCCAGGGTGCGCGCTCCGGGCCGTCGATCCGGTAATTGATGGTGATGCCGTTGGCTTTGACTTTCATCGGTGTCCTCTCGCGGAAAGCGATCGAGCTTCTTCATCGCGGCAGAAAATCTTGCAGGAGCGCAAGGAGCGCGCCCGGCGCCTGGGTCGGCAGGAAGTGCCCGCCCTCGTCGATCAGTTCGAACCGCGCGCCGGGAATTTTCTTCGCTAGCTCCGCCGAGCCGGCATGCGGGCGCACCGTGTCGTGGCGGCCGGCAACGACCATTGCGGGGCAGGAAATCTTCGGCAGCATGCGCAGCATGTTGGTGCGCGCCAATGCGCGGAAGGCAAAACCGAAACAGACCGGATCGTTGGCGAGATAACGACCGAGATAGGCCTCATAAGCGGCGCGCTCGCCGAGGTTCGGCGGATAGGACAAAGCGAGCGTCGTCGGCAGCGAGGCGCGCATGCCCTCGCGGGAAGCGAAAGCCGCGCGCTCGTCGAGCGCCGCGGCGCGGCTCTGATCGACGCCGGGCGCCGGATTGCACAGGACGAGCGCGCCGACGCGATCGGGATATCTTTCGAGAAAACGCAATGCTTGCGTCGCGGCCGCCGCCACGGTGACGAAATGATAGGGCGGCGGCAGGCCGACCGCGGCGGCGAGCGCCTCGAAATCGTCGACTAGCATGTCGTTAGTAAATTCGCGGCGCACTTTCTCCGACGCGCCGGCGCCGCGCTGGTCGTAGCGAAGCACGCGAAAGTTTTCGGCAAGGCGCGGCGCGACGGCATCCCACGAATTGAGCGTACCGCCGAGCTCATGGAGGAGAACGACCGAACGGCCGCGATCGCCGGCCTGCAGGTAATGCAGGCTGACGCCGTTGGCATCGACAAAACCTTGCGGGGACGACAATCGGGCCTCCGTTAGCCAATCAAGCGGTCGAGGGAATAAGGTCCGGGGCCGCGGATGAAAACGTAGAACGTGGCGATGGTCCACATCAGCGTATATTCCATGCCGAGTTGATTCCAAAAATATCTGCCGACGCGCCAGCGTTCGATATTGCTGACCAACAGAAATACGAGCACGACCGCAGCGACCGGCCGCGTGAACAGCCCGAGTGCCAGCAACGGCCCGCCGACGAGCTGGGTCAGCGAGATCGCAGGCGCCCACAATTTTCCCGGCCGGTAGCCGCTCTCGTCGAGCTGCTTGGCCAAATCAGGCAGATTGAGTGCGCGCACGCCGGTATTGGGAAAAAACCCGAACGTGTTGCGCAGTCCGTGCGGCACGAGCGCAAGGCCGACCGCGACGCGCAACAGCGCATCGGCGAGCGGCAGCAGCGTCTGGTAAAAAGCCGACAAGGCGTTGAGCCGTCAGTGCGCCATCAGCACCGGCAGTTTGGCATTGGCGAGGATATGACGGGTCGTGCCGCCAAAAATCATCTGCCGCAGCCGGCTTTGCGTGTAAGCGCCCTTGACGATGAGATCGCAGCCGAGCTCGTCGGCTTTGGCCAGGATCGTTTCGCCGGCGCTGCGCTTGCCGGTCGGCTTGAGCGTTATGGTCTCGGCTTTAATCCCGTTCATGCGCAGAGACTGGGCCATTTGCTCGCCGCTCGGGCCAGCGACTGTCGCGCCTTCGACGGTCAAGATCGTGATCCGCTCGGCGGTACGCAGAAACGGCATCGCGTCCGCCATCGTGCGCGCCTGCTCGGTGCTTTGGTTCCAGGCCACGAGGACGTTGGTGGCGAGCGAGCGCGGCGAGGCGGGCGGGGCGATCAGCACCGGGCGGCCGCTTTCGAACAAGGCTGATTCCAGCGTGATCATCGACGGGCTCTGCCACTCATCGCCTGGGCGGGCGAGGACGATTATGTCGAAGACCCGGCCATAACTGCCGACAAAATCATGGCCGCTCGGCGCATCGGCGAGCCATGACCATGATAGTGACGTCGGCGCCTTGCCCGTGCTCTCGGGGATGCGATTGTTGTCCATGAACGAGCGGAACGCCGTCTCCGCCTGGCGGACCATTTCGGCGTCGTTCTCCTTCACCGCGACCATGGTCAGCCCGCTGTCGGGATCCATGGCCACGAGATCGGCAACGGCCGGCCGCAACGCGAAACCCTCGAGGCAACTGTCGAATTTACGCGCCAGCAAGAGCGCGGTGTCCAGCGCCGACACCATGGTCGGACTTTGTTCGGTCGGGACGAGAATGGTTTTCATACGCGCACGCGCCCCCACGTCTTCGGCATCGGCCGATTGTTGTTGCCTTATGTCGTTCCCCGGCCCCGCGTTCCCTTGGCCAGCCCCGCGATCGGGGTCTTTTGCGCCCGGCAAGGGGCCTGGCGCGCTTATACTGCCGCGCCGGTTGGTGCCGGACAAGCACAAGAATCGAGCGCCGCTTCGCGCATAAACCGTCGCTCAACCACTCGTTTGCTAGAATGTTCCCCGATTCGCAGCGCCGAGGAGTTTCGCGCGCGAATGACGGGGTGAAACGCCATGCGCAACTATGGCATTACACACATAGGATCGAGTGCACGTGTTGTCATGATTTGTCCCCGTTGCGGCCAGGAAAATTCGGAATTCGCCGAGACACTGCGCGGAATGCGTTTTTATGCTTGTTCGGGGGAAGACTGCGGCTACAGCTTCGACCTGGCCGGTCGCGGCAAGCGAGTCGGCGCTAGTCTCGCCGAGGCATGCAGGAAGTTCTATGCCGCGTTCTACGCGATGCGCGGGCAGGGCGCCCGCTAACGTCCGCTTGCGAAGCCGCCTTCGTGGCCGTGCCATGATGGCGTCATGAAGCTGCACTGGTCGCCGCGCTCGCCCTTCGTGCGCAAGGTCATGATAGTCGCCCACGAGCGCGGGCTCGTGGATCGCTTGACCTGCGCGCGCACGGTTGCGGCGATGACCACGCCGCATGCAGGGCTGATGAAGGACAATCCGCTGTCGAAAATACCGACTTTGGTGCTCGATGACGGCACGGCGCTCTACGATTCCGCGGTCATCTGCGAATATCTCGATGCGCTCGACGGCAAGCCGCAACTGTTCCCGGCCGAAGGCGCCGCGCGCCTGATCGCGCTGCGCCGGCAAGCGCTGGGCGATGGTTTCCTTGATCTGTTGGTGCTTACGCGCAACGAGCGGCTGCGGCCGCAAGCTTCGCAGCCGCATTTGGCGAGCGCGGCGGCGCGCACAGCTGCGGTGCTGGACAATCTGGAAGGCGAAGCCGATGCGATCGCCGCATCGGCCTTCACCATCGGTCATATCGCCATCGGCTGCGCGCTCGCTTATCTCGATTTCCGTTTTGCCGAACAGGATTGGCGCAAGCGCCATCGACGCCTTTCCGCTTGGCATGCTGCTTTCACGTCGCGGCCGTCGGTGCAGGCGACGCTTCCCGTTGACGATTCGTAAGTGGAACAATTGCGCGGCACGAGGAGAGGCGCGGGATGGAATTTGCCGACAAATCTGCGATCAGCGAATTGATCAATGCCTGGGGCGTCTATCGCGATCAGGCCAAATGGAAAGAGCTGCGCGGCACCTTCACTCCGGACGGACATATTTCGGTGTCATGGTTTCGTGGTCCGTTCGAGCAGTTCGTCGAGCGCTGCCGCACGAGCTTTGCGGCAAGCCGCGGTTGGTCGCGCCATCACCTGTTCACGCCGATGATCACGCTCGAGAAAGATCGCGCGATCGCCGAGACGCCGGTGGTCATCCGGGTGCGCCAGAAGTTCGGCACCGTCGAAGCCGATCTGACGTCCTTTTCCCGTTTTTTCGACCGTGTCGAGCGCCACGGCGGGGCTTGGCTGATCGCCGAGCGCGCCGCGATCTACGAGCGCGACCGCCTCGATCCGGTCGAGCCGTCGGCAGCCTTTGATGCCCTGTTTGCGGCAGCCGATACGACGCATTATCCCGAGCAATACCGTTACATGGCCTTTCGGTTGGCCCATGCCGAGGGCCGCACGCTCGCGGCGGTCGTCTACCGCGATGGGGGACCGGAAACGGCCGATCTTTACGCGCGCTATTTCCGGTGGCTTGGTGGCGGCGCGGCCTGAACTAGCGGCTGGCGTTTCGCGGGGGATTTCCCATGGCGGTCTATACCGATGTTGCGGCGGAGGATTTAAGCCTGTTCCTTGCCGGCTACGACATCGGCGCGCTTCTGTCCTACAAGGGCATTGCCGAAGGCGTCGAAAATTCGAATTTCCTGGTTCATACCGAGCGCGGCCATTTCATCCTCACGCTCTATGAGCGGCGTGTCGCCGAGCGCGATCTGCCGTTTTTTCTTGGGCTCATGGAACATCTCGCCAGCGCCGGGATCAATTGTCCGCAGCCAGTGAAAAACCGCGTTGGAGAAGTCCTCGGCAAATTGGCCGGCCGGCCGGCGGCGATCGTGACCTTCCTCGAAGGCATGTGGATTCGCCGCCCGAGCGCGGCGCATTGCGGCGCGCTCGGCCAGGCGCTGGCGCGGCTGCACCTTGCCGGCGCGGACTTTTCGATGCGCCGCGACAATGCGCTTTCGGTCGCGGCATGGCGGCAACTCTATGAAGGGTGCCGCGAGCGCGCCCACAAAGTCGATCGCAATCTCGAAACGCTGGTCGGCGCCGAACTTCAGGGGCTGGAACGCACGTGGCCGCGCGGACTGCCTAAAGGCGTCATCCATGCCGATCTGTTTCCGGACAACGTCTTTTTTCTCGGCGACAAGTTGTCCGGCCTGATCGATTTTTATTTCGCCTGCACCGATACGCTCGTTTACGACGTCGCAATCTGTCTCAATGCCTGGTGCTTCGAGACTGACCACTCGTTCAACGTGACCAAAGGGCGTGCGCTGCTCGCCAACTATGCCAAGACCCGGCCGCTGTCGCACAAGGAATGGGAGAAGCTGCCTCTGTTCGCGCGCGGCGCCGCTTTGCGCTTTCTGCTCACGCGCCTGGTCGATTGGCTTGACGTGCCGGCTGGTGCCTTGGTGCGGCCGAAGGACCCGCGCGAATATGCGCGCAAGCTGCGCTTCCATCAGAAGGTCAAGAGCGCCGGCGATTACGGAGCGAGCGAACCGTGAGCGATCAAGAACAGCGACTGCCGCGACAGCTGCCCCACGTCACTATCCATACCGACGGCGCTTGTTCGGGCAATCCCGGCCCGGGTGGCTGGGGCGCGATCCTCGGCTTCGGCGACCACGAGAAGGAACTCAAAGGCGCTGAACCCAACACCACCAACAACCGCATGGAGTTGATGGCCGCTATATCGGCGCTGGAAGCACTCAAACGGCCGTGCCGGGTCGATCTGCATACCGACAGCCAATATCTGCGCGACGGCGTTATGAGCTATCTGGCGAAATGGAAGCAGAACGGTTGGCGCACGTCAGACAAGAAACCGGTGAAGAACATCGACCTATGGCAGCGGCTCGATTGGGCCATGCATGAACACCAGATCCGCTGGCATTGGCTGCGCGGACATGCCGGACATGCGCTCAATGAGCGGGCCGATGCGCTAGCACGCCAGGCGATTGCCGAAATGCGGGCAGCGGGAACTACTCCCTGAATCATTCCGGGGAGCCGCAATTGCGGCTGTCCGGAATCCATAATCACGGTGAAGCCATGCCGGCGCAGTGAATCCCGGGTTCGCGGGCTCGCGCCCGCGTCCCGGAATGACCGAATCACAGCGACTTCATCAGATTGTCCGCGCCCGAAATATCCGCTTTGCCCGGCGCATCTTCAATATTAAGCGCTTTCACGACGCCGTCGTCCACAACCATGGCATAGCGTTGCGAGCGCACGCCAAGACCACGCTCGGTCAGATCGGCGGTCAGCCCGACCGCTTTCGCCCAGTTGCCGCTGCCGTCGGCGAGAAATTCGATTGCGTCGCCGCCGGATGCTTTCTTCCATGCATCCATGACGAACACGTCGTTGACGCCGGTTACGGCGATCGTGTTGATCCCTTTGGTTTTGATCGCTGCCGCGTTTTTCACGAAGCCGGGCAGGTGATTGCGATGGCAGGTCGGCGTGAAGGCTCCGGGCACCGCGAACAGCACCACCTTCTTGCCCTTGAACAAATCGTCGGTCGTCATCGGCTTCGGCCCATCGGCGCTCATCACCATGAAAGTGCCACTGGGTACGCGGTCCCCAACCTTAATCGCCATGATCGTTGTCCTCTCGGGTTCGCAAAAATAATCTCGTCCGCTGTCGCGGGCGGGGCATAAACTAGCGTCTGCCGCGAATTAGTCGAGATGGGTGGTCACTTCGATCGCGTCGTCGCCGGAAACGGCGGTGAACGTCAAGTCTGCGCCCTCGGGCTTGGCTCCGGGCGGCAGGCCTTCAAGATCGAACGCAAAATGGTGGATCGTATCGTTGCCGCCGTTTTGGCCGCCGGTTTGTTGCGGCAAAGGCAGCGCCCAATCGGGCGTGGGTCCCTCGACGAACAGATCGACCGACGCACCGCTCGCGGCAGCAACGTCGACAATGACGTGATCACGGCCGTCGCCCGGCTGGCGATGCACGCGAAGTATGGCAAGCGCGTCGCTTTGGCGTTGAGCGGCAACTGCGGCGAAAGCGTTGCGGCTGGCGTCCTGCTCGGCGCGCAGGTCTTGAGTACGCAAGTCCTGCCTAGACACTATGCCGAGCGTGGCACGGCGCGGTACCCGCAACTCCGCCTGCTCGATCGCAGGCTCTTCGGCGCCGTTGCCATTGAGGGCAAGCGTAAAATTGGCTTCCACCGGTATGCAAATATTGGAACAGATGTCATAGCCGAGCTTGAGCTGAAGCGCGGTTTGTTTGGAATCCTCGGCGGGAACGACATGCAGCGGCAATATGACGTGATCGGTATAACCGATTGAGCTGCCGCCGGCGCCATCAGAAAATCGCTGCGGCGCAGGCCAAAGCACGTTCACCGTTTTGACGTTCTGCGAACCGGAAAAATCGATCATCGGCGGTGCACCGGAGTCACCCGGGTCGCGCCAATAAGTCCGCCATCCCGGCGCCAGTCTGATCTCGATGCCGGCGCGTAAAAAAGCCGCGCCATGGTTTGTAGTGTCATCGCTTGTGGTCATGGCACCGGCGATCAAACGGCTGGCGCTGTGAGTCTGCCTGTCCCACTCCGAAGCGTTCTGCGCCGAGGCGGGAACAACGCTCCCCAGCGAGAGCAGAACGGCGAGGCCGGCACAAAACCACACATGGCCAACGGTAGGCGTGGATATGGCCGCTCGCGCCGATGGGAATTTGCAGACCGAGGTCATCGCCGCTGTCTAAAGGCAAGTGTGCACACGTGCCACTGACATGATCGTGACCATGCGGAGCTTATCGCATGGCGCGGTTTCGCACTTATCGCGTCGTAGGCGCGCGGGTTTCTTTACCGACATTTAACGAGCCCGAAATGTGGCGAACGGGTCATAAGGTGAACTTTTTGACGCGCCGTTCGTTTGCAATTGTGGATCGATGGGTTAACCTTTCAATGATGAAAACTCCGCGCGGCACATCGGCCAAAGGCGCGGCCAAGGTCGGGGCTGCGGCCAAGGCCGGGGCTAAAGGCGGACGCCGAGGTTATCTCGACGGCCAGATGCTCATCGCCATGCCGGCGATGATGGATGAACGCTTTGCCCGTTCACTCATCTATATTTGCGCGCACTCGTCCGAAGGTGCGATGGGCATTGTCGTCAATCATCCGGCGCCGAACATCAATTTTTCCGATCTTCTGGTTAAGCTGAACGTCATTCCTGCCGCCGACATCATACGGCTGCCGACACGCGCCGGCGGCGTAAAGGTGATGCGCGGAGGACCGGTCGAAACCGAACGCGGATTCGTTTTGCATTCAGCCGATTTCTTCATCGAAAATTCGACGCTCCCGATCGACGACGGCATTTGTCTGACCGCCACGATCGATATTCTCAAAGCGATTGCACGCGGCGAAGGGCCGGCGAGCGCCATTCTCGCCCTCGGTTATGCCGGCTGGGCCCCCGGGCAGCTCGAGACCGAGATCCAGGGCAATGGCTGGCTGCACTGCTCGCCCGACCCCGAACTGATCTTCGGGCCCGATACCGGCGCCAAATATGAGCGAGCGCTGAAAAAGATTGGGATCGATCTCGGCATGTTGTCGAGCGAAGCCGGCCACGCCTAATCGGCGATCATCCGTCGTTTGTCATCGCGCAAGCGCGAGCTTGCCATCCGGCTCCAACAACGCGCGCGCCCGCTCGGCACTCATCGGTTCGCCAAACACGAAGCCTTGCGCAAATTCACAGCCGAGCTGAAACAGTTCGACTGCATCGGAATCAGTTTCCGCGCCTTCGGCAATGACGTCCATTCCGAGATCGTGCGCGAGCGCGATCATCGAGCGCAGAATGACGGGCCGCGTGCCCTTCGCGGACATGCGCACGAATGACTGGTCGATCTTGATCGTGTCGAACGGGAAACGCTGCAGATAAGCCAGCGACGAATAGCCGGTGCCGAAATCATCGAGCGCAAGGCCAGCGCCAAGCTCGCGGATTCGATGCAGCATCTGGGCGGCGTGTTCGGGATTTTCCATGACCACGGATTCGGTGAGTTCCAGCTTGAGCGAACCGCGGGTCAGCGGCGCGCGCGCGAGCACCGTGCGCAGATCCTGAATCAGGTCGTGACGCAGCAGTTGGCGCGACGACACGTTGACGCTGGCGAACAGTGGTTCTCGATGCCGTATCGTGCGTTGCCAGGTGCTGAGCTGGCGCGCCGTGCGGTCGAGCACGAACAGGCCAAGTTCGACGATCAGTCCGGTTTCCTCGGCGATATTGATGAATTCGGGCGGCGATAGGCGGCCCAACCGCGGATGGCTCCAGCGGGCGAGCGCTTCGAAGCCAGCGATAGCGCGATCTTCGAGGCGAACGATCGGTTGATACAGGATGGCGATCTCATCGCGTTCGAGCGCGCGGCGCAGATCGGATTCCACCGACAGGCGGTCAGATTTGCGCGCTCGCATTGCGTCCTTGAACACGTCGATGCGATCGCCGCCGGTGCGCTTGGCGTGATACATCGCAAGTTCGGCATCCTTGAGCACCTCGTCGCCGTTTTGCGCATCGGCGTTGCCCAGCGCCATCCCAATCGAAGCGGTCAGGAGGATTTCCCGGTCACGAAACGTAATAGGGGCGCGCAATGTCTTGCGAATGTTTTCGGCAAAAGCGGTGATGCGCGCGGAGTCCCGTTCGGACAGCAGGATCATGCCGAACTGGTCGCCGGCGAGCCGCGCCAGCGTGTCCTGCGGCTTGATCAGACGCCCGAGTCGTCGCGCCAAGGTCAACAAGATCGAGTCGCCAATCGCCATGCCGACCGAATCGTTGACTTGCTTGAAACGATCGAGATCGATCACCAATACGGTGGGCCGCAGCGCATTATCGGCCTTGGCAAGGCCGAGCACCGCCTTGAGCCGGTCGAGAAACAATTCACGGTTCGGCAGGCCGGTCAGATTGTCATGCACCGCGTCGTGCAGGAGCCGCTCCTCGGCGGTTTTGAATTCGGTCACGTCGGTGATCGTGCCAACGAGCCGCACCACTTCGCCATCCGAGCCGACAACCGGGCGCGCGCGCAAAGCGAACCAGAGATAGTGTCCGTCCGCCGTGCGAATGCGGAAATCCTGCATCACACGGCCGCGCCGTTGTTCGAGCACGCTGTCGAGCGTGGCACGGAAACGATCGCGGTCGGCTTGGTGCAGAATGTCGAGCCACTTGGCGGCGGGGCCCTCAAGCGCTCCGTGTTTGAGCCCGAGCGCGGCTTCGGTTTCGGGGCTGGTGAACACCTTGTCGGCGGAAACATCCCAATCCCAGATCATGTCGCCGGCGCCGGTGAGGGCCAGCGCGCGCCGCTCGATATCCGAGACGATGCCACTCGCCATGCCGCCGGCGAAGGCGTGCTGCATCACCGTGAACCCGATCAACATGACGATCAGCACGAGCCCGCCGAGGAGCGCCGGGCCGACGATGTCGTTGGTGACGAGCCCAAGCACGGTCAGCGCCGCGCCGATGACCCAAACCAAAAGCAGAAGCCAAGTCGGGATCAGCATCACCGCCCTATCGTAGTCGTGGGTCGCCAGATAAATGACTAGAGCGAAGCCGAGCACGGCGACGAGAAACAACGATATGCGCGCAACGCCGGACGCGACCGCAGGCGAAAACAATGCGACCGCTACCAGCGCGCCAAGAAACGCCAGCCAACCGACCGTGATATGCGCGTAGCGCACATGCCAACGGTTGAGGTTGAGATAAGCGAACAGGAAGACGAGCAGCGTTGCCGCCAGGATCGCCTCTCCCGAGGCGCGCCAGACGCGTTCGACGCCGGACGATAAGTCAAACACTTTTGGCCAGAAGCCAAAATCGATGCCGATATAGATCAGCACCGCCCAGCCAAGCGCGGCAGCGGCGGGAAACATGACGCTGCCTTTGACCACGAACAATATCGTCAGGAACAACGCCAACAGGCCGGCAATGCCGATGACGATGCCCTGATACAACGTGAGCGAATTGAGCTTGTCCTTATACGCGTCGGGTTCCCACAGATAGAGCTGCGGCAAATTCTCGGTGCGCAGCTCGGCAACGAATGTGATCACGGTGCCGGGATCGAGCGTGATGCGAAACACGTCGGCGCCGGCATTGTCCTGTCGCTCCGGCGGATCACCCGATGACGGCGTGATGTAGACCACGCGCGAGAGACCGAGATCGGGCCACAACAGTCCCGAGCCGACCATGCGGTAATGGGGCACGACGACAAGCCGATCGATCTGCTCGTCGCCATTATTGGCGAGCGCGAATACTGCCCAGTTCGAGCTGCCCGCGCGGGCGCGCACTTCGATGCGCCGGATGATGCCGTCCGCCGCCGGGGCGGTGGAAACCTGGATGCGGTCGCCCTCGGTGTGCTGGAATTCGACCGCGTCGGTCAGATCGATGGCCGGCGTATCGGTATGGACGTTAACGGCTTCGACCGCCTGCGCCGCGCGATCGCCGAGCAAAATCGACAAAGCGGCCACGGCCGCGGTCAAAATCGCGCCAAAAAGCGGCCCGCGAAACGCTCGGGCGTGAAGCTTCGCGGCACGCAAAAATCCCAACAACCCCTCCGTGCCGGCGACGTTCGCGCCAGGGCAATAACAAGACACCAGAATGACTAACGCCGGGCTTTACGCCGAATTCGGGACCGTCCCCATGCAATTACCACGGTGCGGCCGAATTTGAGCCGAATTGAGTGAACGGCTCGCCTGATAGCAGCCGCCCCCTAGTATCCTTTGGGTCGAACCGAGCAAGGATATTGCTGTTTATTTTCAAAGGGTCAGCACAATTTTGCCAATGTGCTTACCGCTCTCCATTCGGGCGTGGGCGGCGCTCGCCTGGGCAAGCGGAAAGGTCGAATCGATCGGCGGCCTGACCCGGCCGGATGCGATCAGCGGCAGCACGTTGGCCTCAACGGCTCGTGCAATCGCGCCTTTGTCGGCGACCGCCCGCGCCGGCAGCGTCGAGCCGGTATGGGTGAGCCGCTTGAGCATCAGCCGCATCAGATCGACATTGACCCGCGACGAAGCCAGAAAGGCGATCTGCACGATGCGGCCTTCGACCGCCGCAGCTTCATAGTTGCGAGCGACATAGTCGCCGCCCACTATATCGAGGATCACATCGGCGCCGCGACCCTGTGTCGCGTCCTTGGTCACGGCGACAAAATCTTGCGTCTTGTAATCGATCGCGACATCGCCGCCGAGCTTGCGGCAGGCGTCGCATTTCTCCTTCGTCCCGGCGGTCGTGATAACGTACGCGCCCAACGCCTTGGCGAGCTGAATGGCGGTAGTGCCGATGCCGGATGAGCCGCCATGGACCAGGAACGTTTCGCCGGCGGCGAGCCTGCCGCGCTCAAACACGTTGTACCAGACCGTGAAAACGGCTTCCGGGATCGCGGCGGCCTCGATCATCGACAAGCTCGCCGGCACCGGCAGTGCGTGATCCTCGAAGGCGAGGCAGTATTCGGCGTAGCCGCCGCCGACCACAAGCGCGATGACCTTATCGCCAAGCTTCCAGCGCCTGATCCCGCGCCCGATCTCCACGATTTCGCCGGCGATTTCCAAGCCTGGAATTTCGGTGGCGCCTTTGGGCGGGGGATAGCGGCCTTGGCGTTGCATGACGTCGGGCCGGTTTACGCCCGCGGCAATGACTTTCACGAGGATTTCGCCCTCGCCCGGCGAGGGTACCGGCGCGCTCGTTGCAACCAGGACTTCCCGCCCGCCCGGCTCGCGAATGGCTATGCACGTCATCGATTTCGGCAAATGGTTTTTCGACATGAATACCCCTTGTTTCAAATTCCCCTTGAGGTTCGGGCCGGCCGAATTACTCCGCCGGCGGCCGGTGTGACAACCGGCAAAGGCGCGGCTAAAAATCCACTGTGCAGGAGTGCCCCCCATGCCCGCCGTGGACGACGACGATCGGCCAAAAAAGAAGATATCTCACGAGATTGGCCAGGATCTCACGCTGCTTTCGGCTGCTGAATTGACCGAGCGCATCGCGCTGCTCAAAGCCGAAATTGCGCGGCTCGAAGCCGACATGGCGCGCAAAGCGGCGGTTAAATCGGCAGCGGATACTTTTTTTAAGAGGTGAGTCTTTTCAAAGCTTTAGAACGGGATTGTCACCAGCACTTAGGGCTTGTTTTAAGAACAGGACGCAAGTTTTTGCGGTTTATTTACTTTTCGTTAAGCTTTCTCGTTCATTACAGATTTCGTCCATCTTCTGGACATCGAGTGGCTCCTGTCCACTCTGTTTGACGCCTCCCTGTTATCGCCTTGAGCCGCCGGCTTCGGCGGCTCCTTTTTTATGTAATTGCTAACCTTTTCAGAGACTTAATTCTTCACCGATTTTCGGTGTCCAACAGGTGTCCAATATAGCGGCCGTTGGCAGCACCCCCGCCGCTTTCCGCCGCGCTGGTCTGTCGAAGAACAAGCCGCTTGCTTTGTTGTCCGCGACCACAGCGGGCAGGCACTCATTAAGGGGACCGCAGTACTCCAGGGTTACCTTCCCACAGGACCGCACTTCCTATGAAAGACTCCCCATGAGCAAGCAGCGACGCACGGCGGACGATTTCGTCCGCGATATGAAAGCCAAGCAGGAGCACAGCACCCCCGGCGACATCGAGCGCAAAACCAGTGAAGGGCTAATTCCCGAACAGGCAGGCGCGTGGCGCGGAAACCGTGGCCTGACCACTTGGCCGATTCCCACTGCGGCGCGCAGGAACACCCGCAGCCGCCGCAGCATTTCGTGACTAAGGGGCCGCCGCTTCCTGCCGCCTTGGATCGACTGAACGATCGCGTTGCGGTTGATGCTACAGTGTGAACACTGCCGTGCCGGTGACGCTGGCGGGACTTGAACCCGCAACCTCCTCCCCCGGAGAATAAAAATGCGCAACAAGCGAGCAACGAGCCATGTTGCAGAAGTCATGTCCGTCACAGACTTGGTTTAGCTTCTTTAATAAGCGGTACGGCCCCCCCGCCGCCCTTCCAATTAGCGCCCCTTTCTTCTTCGAGAGCGAAACAGCCGGCCTGATATTCGTCTGGCATTGCTGGCGGCGATGTCTCCGTTGGTAGCTTTTTTCTTGGTTTCCGCGTGAAGACCCAGCCGCAGACTACAAGCGCGGCCATAGCCAAAGCAGAGCTCACAAGTTGCAGCTGTTGCATCGCGGTTTCTCCGTCGCCTGACACTACAAAGCGATATGTTCACCGCTAATTTTGACAATCTTTTGCAAAAGCTCCGGCAGTTTGGCGATGTCCGCCGCGAAGCGTCACGCTCGCGACAGACGCGCGAGCAACTGCCCTCTTGTCGGCGTGCAACTCCCACTATCCACAACCAACTCCCATCGCTTCTTCTGGGCCAACACGGGTACTGTTGGCCGCTGGAGGTTCAAATGGCCGTACAAACGGAAACCCCGCCACCTTTTTCGGTTCCGTCTTGTTGTCAATGCGGCACGCAGATGTTGATTGTCCGAAATTCCCGTGAATGGCCGAGTTATACTCTGCGAACGTACGCGTGTCCGTGGTGCCCGCACAAGGCGAGCGAGGTCGTTCGGGTCTCCGATCCTCCGACGATCGTGATCGATCGCGTTCCGTCATGACAGTAGCAGCGCGTTAGGCACTGTGTTTCCGCAATAGCTCCGGCAGCTTGGCGATGTACACTGCGATTCCTTCGCCTCCCATCGCGCGGAGGTTTCGATTAAGCGAAATCGGACGGAAAGCGGCTTAAGCCCGCGCGCCACTCAGCCGAACGCGCGTGAAGCGAAGCGGCCAAGTTGTTTGCTTCAATGGCCCCGGCAATCGCTTGCCTCATCACCAACAGCATTTCGCGGTCGAGGCTATCGGCCCGTGCTCTAAATCGTCGTTTTCGATGATCTCGCCGTCTTGGATGACGCGAATCCTTTGTTCCTCAACTTGCATCCGCTCGCGCAGCAGCTCGTACCACGCTCAGGCAATTCGCGTTCGTACCCCGCTGGCTCTCCCGGCCGGGGACGATGATCTAAGGTCGTTTGGCGGCTGAATAGTGCAATCGGGCCACACCCTAAGGAGAAATCAGGGCAACTTCTGCCCGGCGCTGTCCGTCACGACAAAGCAGGCGTGCCCAATTCTTCGACAGTCCACGGCGGCGGGAAGCGGCGGGCGTGCATGGCGCGGTCTTTTGATACCGTGGGGGAATGTGCTAACTTCAGCGGATGGGGGAGTGACACACCATGCGCATTTTCGGTTACCTTGGCATCGGCTTTCTGATCGTTTGGCTTTTGGCGCCAGCACCGATGGCCGTGGCAGACACGGCTATTCAAGCTGCAACACCAGATGGAACACAATCGCCGTCTCAGCCGACCCCAGAAGAGGATTTATTGAACCTCCTCGATTAATCGGCTCGTCAAACAGATCAGGCCTTCCGTAATAGCTCCGCCAGCTTGGCGATATTCACCGCAATCCTTCGCGCCTGTGGAACGCCTTTTGCTGCTTTCCATTCGGCCATCCTGTTGAAGAGGCCCTCATCCTTGCTGAGCAACTTGGCGGGCACGACGTAACACGCGGGTTGTTCCTCTACGGACCAGGGCGGCGGGAATCGGCGGCTCCTGGTCAGGTGGTCGCCGGCAGACCGCGGCGCACGCGGAATACGACAAAATGTGACAATTAAAAGTTACAATAAAGCTTGCCATGGCCGCTAGCAGCTTTGCCATCCATGCCGGTAAAAGAAGAACCTCAATAGCGACCACGAGCGCCTGCGCATCCGGCTGCACCGGCCGCGACGAAGGTGAAATAAGCCGACCAGCGATCGTTGGGTCCGTAGTCCTGACTGTCGGCTTTGCCACGCGAATTTGCGGAATCCGAGGAACTATATTCCTCGTCGGCTGAAAGAGGACAACCAGTGAGCCAACAAATACTCCGAGTACAAAACCACCGAAAGCTGCCCACACGATGATCGGTTCAACTGTAATCTCGCTCACAAAAGGTTCCGCGCTGTTTGAGACATAACAATTACTGTTAAATCGCTTCCAATCCCGTACTTATGAAAAACGCGCAAATGTCAGGATTGATCCCATTGAGGATGCTGCCCTGCACTTTGTTTGTGCTCAGCAACAAGTCGTTTCGTAAGTGGGGTTTGGCGTAACAAACAAAACGGGCCGAGGGCAGTTCGGATCGGACCTCAAATTGTGCGCAAACAGGAACGGCGTGTGCCTCACCCGGTTTGAACTAATGGCCACCGGGTGACTGAAGACCTAGTCGGCGTCTGCCAATTCGCAGGCCGATAAATAAGCCGCATGTTCAAACTGGTATCCGCAGGCCTCGCAGAACCACACGTTGCGAACACAGCACTCCGACCGATGCTCAGACCATTCTGGTGCAATGATAGTGGCACCGCACTGCGCACACTCCGCGACCGGCCCTTTACGCATGGGGACCCCTCGCTGTCCCCGACACCAATGGAAGCATAAGCCGTCGTTGGGGATTCATTTAAGCCGCAAGGTCTCCCCGGTCCTTAGTCATCGTGGCTTCATCTAACTCGTCGGCCGCGTGGCGGAATAAGGCAGCAATTTCGTTGTCCGCGAGACCCTCCACGCGCATCTTCCGTATACAATCCACAATCGGCGCGACGCGGCGATGAAGCCGATCACGTTCTTCGACTTCGGCCAACCGCCTGGTTAGAGTATCGCGGACTTCTACCCCATTATTGGACATCTTACTTCCTCGCCTAATGCCGCTCCGATTCGAGCGTACCGGGTGCACGATGGTAGGTCGGCGAGAGTATTAGTACGAAGTTTCAATTGTCCTAATTTTGGTGAGCTGCCCCCGGCGTACATCCGGCCAAGGCGCGGCCATCAGCCGACAGAGGAGATAAAAAACCGCTGGCAGAAACGTCCGGGGCCGGACAGCGAAGTCCGCCCCGCAAACAAAGTATCTCAATGGTGGATACGAAATCGGTCGATTAAACCCGGCCACAGATGCGCGACCCTTGCGGTTGCTGCGCACCATGGGGCAAGCAATCAGCTCGCCGCCGAACGGGACTCGCCACATGCCCGGCCAGTTGCCATCCGGCTCAAGTTATCAACAGTCCCGCAGCTTGATCGTGCCTGTGTGTGCGCTAATCTTACTCGGTCGGAGTGAGGCATTCCTCTTTTGCACCAGGCCATCAATGGCTGACTATCACTCTATTATAGCCAGGGCGGTTTCTTGCCTGCCGAGTACAGCCGATGAAGCGAGGCATGCAATTTACGAGCAGGCACGGACAGCACTCCACGAGCGATTAGGTAATGACCTGCAAATATCAGATACCGAACTAGTGAATGAGCATTACAAGCTTGAAGTGGCCATCTACGAAGTGGAAGAGGACTTGTTACTGAGCGATATGCGCCGATTTGTAAAAGAAGAGACGGATTTTTCCTCTCGAAGCTTAAGCTTTATCTCAAAGATAAAGGAGTTCGTACGCTCGGCAGAAGACAGTCTTGGGGCTTGTCGCGGCGCGTTGGACCGTCTCGGTTGGACTAAGCGCAATTTGCTTTGGAGTAGGATTTGGCGTGGGCTTTAGCCTCTGCGCAAGGCCAGTGGTCATTGTTCACGATCGACGGCCAACCACACCACTTGCGCCGCGAGATGAGCCTCAGCAGATTTCTCCAGTGTAGCTCGGCGCAAGCCGAACCAGACTACGACGCGCTGTTGCATTCTGGTCACCGGTCCCGATTTCCGCGTGTAAGCACCAAGAACGATCGCGCGGTCAGTCTTTGCGCCACTGACCTTCCCACTACACTCTCTCTTCCACAACCGGCCTCACGCAATGCAGCCTGTTGAGCGATTGCGCGTACTCGGTCGCCTTTAGACTTTCAACGTAAGTCGTGCAAGAATCACCCCGGGCAAAGGGGAGACACCGTGAACCAGATTCGCTTCATTAATCCACAGGCCTTGGCCAAACCACCGGGCTACACCCATGTGGTCGAGGCCACAGTGCCCGGCCGCCTCGTCTACATCGCCGGCCAGCTCGGGCTCGACCGCGACGGCAAACTAAGCAGCGACTTTCGCCTGCAGGCAGTGCAAACGTTCGAGAACCTAAAGGCAGCGCTGGCGGCGGTCGGTGCGCAATTCCAACACCTCGTCAAACTCAACAACTACCTTCTGGATACCAAATATCTGCCAGTCTTCCGCCAGGTGCGCGACAGCTATTTGCCGGACCGCAACCGACCGGCCAGTACGACCATCGCCATTTCAGGCCTGGCGCGGGAGGGGGCGCTCCTGGAGATCGAGGCGGTTGCTATACTACCGCCGGCCGCGCCATCTGCCGCGGCATCGAGATCGCGGTCGAAGGCCACGCGTAAGAAGCGCGGCAGGAGCTCCTCTACCAAGCTGGTACGATGATCGTGGCGGCGCTAGAGCGCCATACGTCGCTCTAGCCAGCATCCGGGACTCGAAATCGGCGGGTCATCAAGTCCCTAGGGCCCGCCCTGGGGACTTATTTGCTCCGACAACATATCAGGAATCTGCCTACAACCAGGGCTGGCATCCTAGCCCAACAACGTACATGATGGCGACTGTCCGCTTGCCTACTCGGCCCAAAATCCCCCAAGCAAGGATAAGTAGGGCTTTTTGTTCTTTGGTAACAGTGCACCACCAAGCGGCATGCCACACTTTCGACTGGGATTTTCCGTTAGTTGGATGCTTCACCTCTTAAGTGTATTGGGGCACTCATCATGACAAAGCCTGCAGTTGTACTGATAGGCGGAGACAAGGGCGGTGTTGGTAAGACAACAGTCGCCCGAACGCTGCTAGACTATTTTGTCCGCCAGCAGCTACGCGTTCGCGCATTCGACACCGAAGTACCAAGAGGCACGCTGAAGCGCTTCCACCCCGATGTGACCGATGTCGTCGATATCAATCACGTCCCGGACCAGATGCGGATCTTCGACACGGTCAATTCGACTGATGCCACTGTCAGCCTAATCGACGTGCGAGCCGGCTTGCTGTCACCAACGCTGCACGCGCTGCGCAACATCGGCTTCATCGATGCGGCGAAGAAGGGCGACATCACCTTTGTGCTCTTCCACATTCTCGGGCCTTCCATTGCCTCGCTCGACGAGATCGTAGACACCGCCGCCTATTTGGGAGATGCGAAATATTTCATGGTGAAGAATTTCATCAACAATACGTATTTCTTCGAATGGGACGAAGCGACCCATGCGGCATACTTCAAGAGGATACCTGGCGCGGTCGGAATTACTATCCCAAAGCTCGTTGAAATGGCTGCCGAACAAGTGGATCTCGCTTCTGTTCCATTCGCGACCTTCATCGCCAATAAGAAGCAAAGCGGGGCTGCCGCCTCTTATTCTTTCGTGCTCCGGGGCTATGTGCGCCATTGGCTCGAGACAATCTCAGCAGAGTACGATCGCGTCCGCCTGATCGATATTTTAGAAGCAAACGAATCTTCCAGGCCGCCTATCGGCAGGCCGCGTCCAATCATTAAGGTTGCGGAGACGTAGCGGCTCTCCGACCATCCCTGGCGTCGCTCGCCATGAATTTGGGTTGCATGGCAATACCGCGTCACCGAGGAGTAAAAAGGACTCGCGGGCGCGGATGTCGATGGGTCCACGACTCGATGCTGCAAAGATCAGCCGTGGTCAAGCGCACCATGTTATGACCGACAAGACCACCCCGCTCTACGTCGTTTGCTCCCCATGTCGACACGTTGGAAAGACTCTCGTTTCACGATTGCTCACCGAATTCCACGTCGTCAATGATCGACCCGTAGCAGCATTCGACTTGGCCGACGAAGGCCCGCAGTTGGCTGATTACTTGCCGGAAGTCACGACGATTGCTGACATCAGTGACACCCACGGCCAGATGGCTTTTTTCGACCGACTGATCGCCGACGATGTGGGTGCAAGAATCATTGATCTCGACCGTCGAGTGTTCAACCACTTCTTCACGGTCGCGCAAAAAATACGCTTTTTTGAAGAGGCTCGGCACCGTTCTATCGAACCGCTCATTCTTTTCATCACCGATCCAGATCCAAAGTCGGCCAAAGCCTACGCCGTGCTTCGGAACCAGCTTTCTCAGGCGTCTCTTCTACCGGTGCGTAATCAGATCGAGGCAGCCGATGTCCCCTATGGTGACGCGCCCTCAAAAGTAAATAGAGCTCCCACTTCGCTTGATATTCCGCTCCTTGGATTCCCGTTGCGAGCGCTGATGGACCGACAATCTTTTTCGTTTTCACAGCTTTGGCGAGGGTCGCCAACCGATCTGCCAGTGTCAGCGAATCACGAATTGTCGTGTTGGGTTGAGTGCATTTTTTTCCAATTCCGCTTGCTCGAACTTCTCCTCGGGTGCGCCTAGCGACTTAGGACGATCGTTCAAAACGATAGTGCGTAGTGGCGCTTAATGCGCCCTGGTGCTGTGATTTTTGATCGTATTTCACATTTGGTCAGCGGCTCGTACGAGGTGACTATGGGTAGTGACGACGGCACGGATTCCGAACTTGACAAGTATGCACCTAAATGGGTTCGCGAGCGGCCGGCAGCGCCTAAGCGACTGCGATCCGTCGGCACTTCGACATCAACACCTCGCTGGTCCGAAGAGGAACATCGGGACCGGCGAATAAGGTCTTTAAGGCCAGAACCCGTCCCGGAGCCACCAGCACGGCCGAAGGATAGATTAGTGGCGTTGATGGAGCGTTTTGTAAGGATGGCTGCGTTTGCGACGGTCGTCGCATTGTTGGCCAACTTTGGGAAATCGCTATTACAAAATCCCGGGGTGCTCGAGCCGGATTCACCTCCCATACAAAGTCTCCAAACCAGCTGACCCTCGACTTACCGCAAACGACGCGCCTCCAAATAGGGCGCTCGTCTCGGCCGCTGGGATTGCAGCGGCGCCGTCCGCAACTGCACAAACACAGCAAGTGCCGATCTCACCAGCTCAGCAGCAGCAGCAAGCTGCGCTCTCCACAATCTCCAAACCGCTGGGACAAGAGCGCAGTGTCAGCATTGCCGTTCGCGGGGTACGGCAGTGAAATTCGATTTGGGATTTCTGCACCCTTTACTGGGCCCCGCCAAGGAACTCGGCCAGCATATGAAGGAGGGTATCGAGGCGGCATTCAACGTAGCCAACGCTAAAGGTGGGTGTACGGCCGCCAGCTTCGGTTGGTCGCGGCTGACGACGGCTGGCCGTGCGGGGTGTTCGTGCACCTCGCATGGCCAATTTTATCATAGGCGCTTTAGTTCAAATCTATCTCGGTGCGAATATGGACCCAGCAGCAAATCGTGCGATGCCCTAGCGATGGTGCCGGGGCTCGCTTTCATCAACTCGATCAAATCCTTCATATTCTTGGCCCCAATCGAAGGATGCAACTACCAGACGGGCTCGATTGGCGCGCACCCCTCTGTCAGGCATCTTCAGGTCGGTGGATGAGCTTAAAGCTCCTAACCTTGGTTGTTTCCAGCCTGTCCATGGTTCTAAGGCAGACGACACATCTCGCTGCATCATCTTCGCTCTTGGGAACCAGCAAAGGCGTCTCCGAATAAAGGGCTCCGCAATGTGGGCAGAAGAAGGTGCGACCTTCTAGGACTGGCCCAACGTGAGGCATGTGCGCCTCCCTTGCTCAGGCAAGTTGACTGAGAAAGCGTGAAGATAGTCAATTTCGTTAGTAACTTCTAGCAGGCGTCCTCAAGGCACGAGGCCCCGATCAAGCGGCCTCTCTTATTGGCAAATTTAACCCTCGGTCGGGAACTTAAACGGTCGGCAACCGTTATTTGGTACGCTAGCGATTGTTAGGTAGGGGGAGCCCAAGATGACTCTCATTCTAATCTGGCTTGCATTGAGTGTGGTACTTGCAGCTTGCGTTTGTCGCTTGCTCGCTCTTTCAGGTCCCGGCAACCCTGAGAAAGTTATCCATACTGGATATTGGGAAAGTTTTTCTCAGAATCGGCAGTAGCTGCCTGCAACGATCCTAAGCTGCCTGCAACGATCCTAATAATTCAACCGACGTGTATTTTCGCCATCCCTGTGATGCTTACGTTGACTCAAATCTACCTTCAAAATCCCAAGTGATCCGCCGCACGGAGACGGGAGGCGGCTTATCAACGCTGCCAGAGCGCCTCATTCTGATAATAAGCTACTTCGGCACTTTCGGAGCATTCTTGTCGAGGGTCGCCTGGAGAGATCTCCCGGCAATCAACATCTCGATTTGTCCCAGCTCTGTATCGGCATTCGCCGGTATAAGGCCGCTGCTCAGGGCATAGTAGCCCACGGCTGCGGCAGCCAAGACAGTGAAGTTCCCTTGGGACCGCGCTCCACCTCTCCGCGAATGAAATGCCAGCACGTTAGGCTGGGCAGCATCCCCATCCCCCGATAACCCTGCCGCTCAGCCTAGAACCCCAAGCTGAGGCAATGATGAACCCCAAAGGAGCGCTCCTTTGGGGTTCGTATTAATGGGTGCAATCCGGTGACTATTGCCGACAATTTCGCGATCGCCGTTCTGGTCGCCTTGATACTATGGGCCGGGGCACGGGTGTATCTGGAAAGTAGGCGCTTCTAATTAGGCTCATGCCGCCACGGTCGTGCGAAGCCGTAATCAGATCAGTTGGAAATTAATGTTGTCAGCCCGCGGATGTCTGCTTATGGCACAAAGCGGACATGGCGATCACCCTCAGCGATGTCCGCTTTGGGAGGTAAAGCGGACATTGCGCAGACACACACGTTGTGCTGCTCGGCGGACAGCCCTAGAACGTGACTTTACCACCACCAGCGATAGAAGTGCCGGCAGACGGGGCGCCCCACGATGAATTCCCGGTAACACTTGATGACACCGTGCCGGGTCGGACGCGCGTAAAACTGCGCCTGTTGCACTGTTGAAGCGGCGGTAGCAGCCTGCACCATGGCTGCTGCGTCAGCCGGAACGGCGACTGCATTTTGATAGCAAACGAGGCTCAGAGCGCCGGCGAAAGCTAACCCCATCAATGTCGCTCGCATGAGCTTTCTCCCCTTAGAAACGCCAAAAAACAGACTAGCTCAGACGCATTCGGCCAGGCAAGAATTCATCACACAGGAACATTGATCCGGGACGATCCGAGAGCCTCGCTTTAGCGTATTAGATTCGGACAGGTCGGCCAGGGTGGTCCTCCCGCTATTCGTCCTTCGGTGGAAAACGCGGCCCATCAATAACGCTGAGGACTAGCTTTAAGTGCTCTACGGTCTGCGTTCCCTTTCGCACCCGTATCTCTTCAACCACGCGAGCTCGGCATAGCGCGTGGCATGCGTGACCTGCCTTTTCTTTCATTCGTTGATTGACTTCTTGCGCTGGGAACAGCTGCTCGTAATCGGCGAGCGCACCGCGTGCCTCCCGACGGATCGCGTTCGGCTCTTCGCTTTCGAGCGCCAGAATGCCGGTCAATAGGCTTCAACACGCTCGTCCATGGGTTCCCCCGCTATTCCACCCGCGGGCCACCGATGGGATTATAAGCTAACGAACGTCTGCTGTTGAGGAATAAGCGGACATCATGCAGTCCCGCAATGTATCTTCACAACCAAGATGCACAAACTCCCGCCACCTATTTGGGCCCTAATCTACGCTCTCACAGCTGCCGCGATCAGCTGGGTTTAGTTGGTCCAAGGTGCCCGGCTTCCCACTCGCACCGTTGGGTATCTCGTTAGTCGCAATTTCGTGGATTCTACCCGTTTGGGCCATTGTGCTCTTCCGCCGCGAGGGAGGTCGAACCTACTTCACCAACCAATCGCAAGCTTGTTACGAGCGGTCCGTATCAGTTTACCCGTAATCCAATGTATCTGGGCCTCGTCTTCTTACCCTTGGCATTGCAATCTGGGTCGGCGCGTGGCCGATGTTTGGTGCGCCCTTAGCCTTGTTCGCGACTGCTAATTAGGTCCACATCCCACTTTGAAGAAACAAAAATGCGTCGTCAGTTCGGAGCGGTGTATGACAACTACGTCGCGAGGGTGCGGCGCTGGATATGACGTCAATTGCTGTGGTGCAGGAGTCCGAGCCGCCGGCAACGGCGGTTCCTTTTTATTTTTCGCCGGTTTTGCTGCCTTTTTCAGCCCCAAATCAGGGCCGGCAACCATGTCTTAAACTTCTCGTTTAGCATGCTGGACAGCCCCCCTCGCTCGCGTAATGCTTGAGGGGTGGGGCGTGAGGCGTAGCGTATATGTCTGAGAAGCGTAGCGTCGAGGCGGGCGCGGTGTCCTTTGTCGAGCGGCTTGCCAGTTCGCAGCTATTTGCGGCGCTGTTTGGCGACGGCATGGCACTGGTCGATGAGACGGCCACTTATCTCGACGGGCCAGGCCGCCTAGAATCCAAGAAACTCGAGCGCAGTGCCGGATTGGTCTACGCGACCGAAAGCTTAAGGCTGACCAATCGGCTGATGCATCTGGCCTCCTGGCTGTTGCTGCATCGGGCCGTGAAGGAAGGCGAGATATCACTTGCGCAGGCGCACAAGGAAAAGAGCAAGGTAACCTTGGCTGCCTGCGGGCCCTGCGACCCGAAATCACTGACTTTGTTGCCGCCGAAATTGCAGGAGTTGATCACACGCTCGATGCGGTTGCAGTCCGAAGTACGCCGGCTTGATGCGACAATGCACGCTGCGACGGCGCCGAAAATCGCCGTCGACAATCCGGTGTGGCGTCAATTGGGGCTCTTGCGCGCGGCTTTCGAACCCGGCGCACGGCGTTCCGGCACGTAAGAGCCGGCGTCGTTATTTCTTCAAGAAGCCAGAGAACTTCTTCTGGAAGCGCGACAGGCGGCCGCCACGGTCGACCAGGTGCTGCTGGCCGCCGGTCCAGGCCGGGTGCGATTTCGGATCAATATCCAGATGCAGCGTATCGCCGGACTTGCCCCAGGTCGAACGCGTGGTGAATTCGGTGCCGTCAGTCATGACGACCTTGATCATATGGTAATCGGGATGGCTGTCCGGTTTCATTCTGTGGCCTTGCGTAACCGCTATTCTCGGGAAGTGGGCGGCTATATAACGCGGCGGTCGCGGTCGGACAAGCCGATACGTTTGACCGCAAATGGCGGGCAGGGGCATTAACTGTGCACCAATGCCGTAGACCCACCAAGAGCTTTTGCCCACCGGTCAACAGAAACGATGCAACGACAAGAGTTCCGCGCCGCGGTCGCGCTTGCCGCAGTGTTTTCGGTCAGGCTGCTCGGCCTGTTCATGATCTATCCGGTCTTTGCCAGCTATGCCGCGACACTCGGCGGCGCCAATCCCTATCTGATCGGCGAAGCGCTCGGCATTTATGGGCTCACGCAGGGACTTCTGCAGATTCCATTCGGGTTGTTGTCGGACCGGATCGGGCGCAAGGTCATGATCGTCGCCGGACTGGCCCTGTTCGCGATCGGCAGCGCGGTGGCTGCGCTGTCCACTTCTATCGGTGGCGTCATAGTCGGCCGCGCCTTGCAAGGGGCGGGTGCGGTCGGCTCGGTGATCCTGGCGCTCGTTGCCGATCTGACGCGCGAGGAAACCCGCACCGCGGCCATGGCAATGGTCGGCATCACAATCGGCGCCTCGTTTATCGCCGCGCTGCTGGCCGGTCCGATCGTTGCAAAGTTCATCGGGGTAAGCGGCATCTTCTGGCTGATGGTTGGCCTTGCCATCCTCGGCATGGCGATTACCGAATTCGTCGTGCCCAAGCCGCCGCGTGTCAGCGTACATCGCGATGCAGAAGCCGTGCCGGCCTTGATCGGCGCTGTGCTGCGTGACCGCGAATTGCTGCGGCTCGACATCGGCATATTCGCGCTCCATGCCATGCTCACCGCAAGTTTTCTGGTGGTGCCGGATCTCTTGCGCGGCATTCTTGGCGTCGTCGTTCACGATCAGTGGATCGTCTATCTGCCGGTGCTGCTCGTTTCGATCGCGACCATGGTGCCGCCGATCGTCGCCGCCGAGAAATATCGCCACATGAAAGGGGTCTTCATCGGCGCCGTGGCGGCGCTCGCGGCGAGCCAGATCATGCTTTATTTCGGCGCCGCCAATATGTTCGCGCTGCTCGCGGCCCTCCTCGTTTTTTTCTCAGCCTTCAACGTGATGGAGGCGCTGCTGCCGTCGCTCATCACCAAGGTCGCGCCCGCCCACGTCAAGGGAACGGCGATGGGCGTTTATTCGAGTCTGCAATTTCTCGGCATCTTTGTTGGCGGCGTTATCGGCGGCTTTGCCCATCAGCGCGGCGGCAGCACCGCGGTATTCGCGGCCTCGACCGTGCTTGCGCTGATCTGGCTCGCAGCCGCGGCGGGCATGGCGCAGCCAAGCCATGTCACGACGCGGCTGTTGCCGCTTGGTTTAGGCAGCGGGGCGTATACGGAGCAACTGGCAATGCGATTGCGGCAGGTCCCCGGCGTGGTCGAAGCCGTCATCGTTGCGGAAGAAAACGTCGCTTATCTGAAGGTCGACGCGAAATCCTTCGACGCGGCAATGGCTGAAGCGCTGGCGGGCCAGCCGCACCGTAATCCTCCGCACGCGGAGCCCGCTTAGGGTGCGGAACGATTAAGGTGGACTTGGCCGCCAGCTCATGTGGTGAACCGGCCGGCCGCTGAATGCGTTGAAGCCGTCGCCGGTGATCACGAATCCGACTTTCTCGTAGAAGGTGATGGCGCGGCTATTGTCGGTATTCACATCGAGATTGAGCCCGCGCGGGGAGAGGCTTTTGGCCTCGGCAATGAGCTTGCTGCCGACGCCGGCGCCCCAAAATTCCGGTGCGACCACAAGCTGGTCGAGATAGAGCGTGCGGGTGTCGACGGTGACGAAACCGACGATCCGGTTTAGCGCTTCGGCGACAACGATGCTGGCGCTCGGTACGAGACTGCGGCGCCATTGCTCGCCCCACCAGGCGAATCTCGCGGCGAAATCGATATCCGGATAGGTCTTCTGCCAGGTGCGCAGCCACAGCGACAGCGCCGCTTTCTCATCGCGCGCCGCATCGTAAGCTCGCAGCGAAACCACGCTCACGGCGAAGCCGCCGCGGCTTCTGTTCCGGCCGCCTTTGCCGCCTCGCGCAACAGCCGCAGCAATTCGCGATGCATGGTTTCATTGCCGGCGACCACGTTGCCTTTGCTCAGGATGGCGTCGCCGCCGTCGAGGTCGCTGAGGAAACCGCCGGCTTCGCGCACCACGAGCGATCCCGCCGCCAGATCCCAGGGCGACAGATCGCGCTCCCAGAAAGCGTCGAGCCGCCCGGCGGCGACCCAGGCGAGATCGAGCGTCGCCGCGCCGTAGCGGCGCAGACCGGCGAAGGCGCGCTGCGCGGCGGCGATTTCGCTGCGCGCGAGCGCAAGATCGCCGCGACCGTAATGCGGCAGGCCGCAGCCAACCACCGCGTCGGCGAGGCGCTGCCGGGCGGCCACGCGGATCCGCCTGTCGTTGAGAAACGCGCCCTTGCCGCGCTCGGCGACAAACATTTCGTCATTGGCGGGATTGTAGATGAGCCCGGCCACGATCGCGCCGCTGCGCTCGAGCGCGATGGCGATGGCAAAATGCGGAATACCGTGGAGAAAATTGGTGGTGCCGTCTAGCGGATCGACGATCCAGCGATGGGTCTTGTCGGTGCCGGGATGCGCGCCGCCTTCCTCGCCGAGAAACCCGTAATCCGGGCGGGCCTTGGTGAGCTCCTCGCGCAGGATGGCCTCGGCGCGGTGGTCGGCGGCGGTGACGAAATTGCGTGGCCCTTTGAGCGAGACCTGGAGCTGCTCGACCTCGCCGAGATCGCGCTTGAGACTGCGCCCGGCACGGCGCGCCGCCTTGATCATGACATTGAGGACCGCCGAATGCAGCATGGCGGCTTGTCGTAAGGCCTGGAGCGGCGACGTCAAGCTGTGCCCGCCGCCAATCCTTTAGCTCAGACACCAGGCGCCGAGCGCCAGGATGATGACCGCGATCGGAATTCCAGCGCGGCAATAGGTCCACAGGGAAATGTGGATACCGGCGGCGCGCGCGTTCGGCGACGATGAGATTGGCGATCGAGCCGACCGGGGTGAGATTGCCGGCCAATGTGGCGCTCATCGCAATAGGCAATGCTACAGTGGAGCAAAGCTGCGGCCTGCGATCAATTGCACCGGGGGCGTCCGGTCGGGATGTAGTGTCATTTATCGATCATTGAGAGCGCTAATCGATTTTCGTCACCATTTGCGTGAAAATCTGTCGCGGCAGATTTGCTTTACCGCACATTAGATCGTCTTACACCGGACCTAATCTGCCGCGCTTCGCGCGTGCTACTGCGGTTCCATTTCCACATTGCTCCGCAGCATGTTTTTGCCGTGGAAAAAATTTGCGCGCAGGGTTGCCGACAGGACGGCGTCACACGTTATCTTCGGGACGTTAAGGCAAACCGGAGGCCTGTTCCGATGCCGACATACAAGTTCAAACTCCGGAGTAATGGAGATTGCCTCGCCGACGAGTGCGGCATTGCATTACCTGACGCTACAACTGCGCATCGTTACGCTTGCGCAGTCGCCCGCGAACTCATGCGGTGTCGGGAAACGGTTACGCGGCATTGGTGTCTCGAAGTCTACCGGGATGGCGAAGGACCCGTGTGCGATATCCTTTTTGCCAGCGTCGATCCGACACTCGATCATCTGCGGCCCGCAACGAGGACTCTGGTGGAGAGCGTCAACGCTACAAAGCGCGCGCTTGAGGATGAAATCTATAGCGCCAAGCTGGTCATGGGCGACTCGCCCGCGCTCGTCGCGGGTTCGCGCGGCAAGCCCTATCTCATAACACGCAATGGCGAAATTACGGTTCGCAGTCTCGATCAGGTTTAAAAGGCCGACAAAGTCGGGGTTGCCAAGAAGCGGGATACGCTAGGCCCGCGCCGGCCAGTGCCGCTCGCGGAACCACGACCGGTAATTCGTCATCTTCGCACGTTGCGGCGACGGCGCATGACGCTTGCAGGTTGAGGCTTCCTGGCTGTTCGCGGGCGCGCCCCAGCGCAGTTCGACGCAGTCGTTAGGGTTGTATGCCATCTCGAGATCCCCGGCACGTTCGACCACGTCCTTAAGCGCAAGCTTCCATGACGAGCCGTCGCTGCGCGTATAGGAAAACTTGCGGGCCGCAAGTTCAGAAGCGAGCACGGTTTGCATTTCGGCTTTGACCTCGGCGACGGACCTGCCGCTGGGCATAGCGTAACGTTCAGGATGCCGCGCGACACGGTCGGGATAACCGGTCACCACATCGATCGCGATCAACAGACGAAAATCCCGCGACGGAGTCGAGAAATCTTCCCAGGCGCCGGTCGTCGCGAAGATCCCAGGTCCATCCGGCATACTGACCTCGCCGTGCCCGTCCTGGTACTTGCGCCCGAGTTCGACCGCGGTGACGCGGGTGTTGACCTGCTCTTCGAGCGCGGTGATCGTTTCTTTCATGGCGCTGAACGGATCAAGCGGTTGAGGCGACATCACCTGATCCATGCGATCGTAGAAATCGTCGATCGCGAGCCGCGATTGTTCCAGTGAAAAATCCCCGTAGTCTGAATTTTTTGCGATTTGGGCATTGGTTAGCCGTCGCAAAGCGCCGTTTTCCCCACGTTCGATCGGCCGGAAGTGCTTGAAGCCGGCGCTGCCAAGCGCGGTTTCATGCGCGAACAGGAAGGTGCCGCGCCAGAACCGCTTGCGCGCGACCGTGCCGTCGGGCTCGGCATCGACGGCGAGCAAGACGCCGGCGGCCGAGCTAGACTGCGGCACGCGTCGCACCAGCATCATCACGTGACCATAGGGGTCGGCATAGACCGTTCCCGGGCGCAGCGTCTGTTGAGTCAGCGGGACGGTATAAAAATCGGTGTTGTCGTCGTTCCCGGACACGCGCACGGAGCCGGAATGAACGACGTCACCGACGATCCGCAAATATTGGGCGAATGACGGCGCGACTCCCAGCTGCTTCGGCGCCGGCACGTTGGCCGGCACCGGAGAGGCGTCGGAGTCCGGAGGCGCCGGCTGCGCGAAGGCAGTTCTTTGCTCGGATGGCGGCGGTGGACGCGTTGCTTCCGGGTGCTCGATGTTGAACCACTGGTAGCACTTGCCGCCGCGCGAGCAATTCGAATAGCCGAACGGCAGTCCCATTTTGAACGCGAAATATGCGCGCAAGAAATAGGCAAAGTCGGCGCAATCGGGGCGAAGATTTATCGTCACGCTGTCTTCGCCGACGCCGAGATAATTGAACAGCAAATTGCGCGATTGATCGCGTAAGACTTCATGCCAGCCCTTCCACGACGGTTCGGTATCGAGCGGGGCGTCGAACAATTTCTCGATCCATGCCGAAAACAGATTCTCCGTCGCGCGGCTCCACGTATTGCGTATCGGCCAGACGCTGCCCGACGTCGAACGTGGCCCCGGCGGCTTTTGGGCGCTTACGGCTATTTCGCGCGCGATGGTGCCACATTCACCTCCAACGCCATTGCGTGTGAGCGCCGCGCGCCAGGTGCCAACGGTGGGGGAGGCGACCTCGGCGATCCAGAAATAGGGCGGCCCGCCGTAGCGCCCGGCAGATTTTGCAGCGACGCTGCCATCCGGCGCGATCAGCGCAAGCTCGCCATCGATGGGCTTCTCGGCGGTAAACAGGACGCGCAGCGGTGCGCCCTTCCATGGTCCGATCGGCGACGACAGAATCGCGATACCCGCCGGGTCTTCGCAAGCCGACGATGAAGTCGCAGCCTCCGATCGAAGCCCGGAGAAAGACAAGATCGTCGCGGCGAGCAGAAAATATCCTGCCTGGGCAGCGGCAAGCCGGCGCGTCAAAGCCAAGTGACCCCCCGTTTTCCCTGATCGCCTAAGAATAACGCAGAAGGCTTTGGCTGAATCATGGCGAATTTCAAAAGGGGGAACCGAGATGGGATAACGGGGAGGAGGCCTTCACGAAGCCCCGATAGCCCCTTTGCTATCGACGGGACCCTTGCCTTGCCCGCGGCTGCACTCGATAGTTGTTGCCGTGACCAAGCCTGGATACCGCGGCGCGGCCCACGCTTGGACATGGGAGGATGTGATGATGTGATGAATCTCCCCCGGCGAAACTTTCTGCAATTTGCAGCGGGTGCGGCAATTCCTTTGCCGAGGCTGGCCTTGGCGGAGGACGCCTATCCGTCGCGGCCGATCCACGTCATTGTCGGCTTCACGCCTGGAGCGTCCGCGGATGTCGCGGCGCGCGTGCTTGCCGCTACTGCAGGGCCAATGCTTGGCCAACAAATCGTCGTCGAAAACAAGCCGGGGGCCGGATCGAGTATCGCCGCCGAATATGTCGGGCACGCCGCCAAGGATGGCTACACGTTGTTCCTCGCGACCTTGTCGATCATCATCAATCAGATCACCAATCGTAACCCGTCGTTCGATCTTGTCAGGGATCTGACTCCCGTCGCGCTTCTTGAATCAGGCGCGGTTATTCTGGTCGTCAATCCCGACAGCGGACCGCGTAACGTCGCCGAGCTCATCGCGCTTGCCAAATCGAAGCCTGGTGAAGTGCTCAGCGCTACCGTGATCGGGAGTCTGCCCCACTTTGCGACCGAATTGTTCGCCCAGCGCGCCGGCATCAAGCTGACCCAGGTGCCTTACCCGGGAAGCCCGCAGACGGTGACGGACGTGATCGCCGGCCGCGCCTTGATGACCTTCGCGCCGGCTTCGTCGGTTATCGGCCAGATCGCGGGCGGTAAACTGAGAGCGCTGGCGACCGCCGCCAACAAACGCTGCAGTGCGCTGCCCGAGGTGCCGACGATTGCCGAGACCGGCATGCCGGACTTCGACACCAGCCTGTGGTTCGGCCTGTTCGCGCCGTCGGGCACGCCCCGTCGCGTCGTCGACAAGCTTGCTGATACAGCGCTAAAGGCGATGCACTCGCCTGAAGCAATCGAGACCCTGCGCAAACAAGGCTATGAACCGCTCGATGCGGGTCCGGACGAGTTCGCGGTCTTTATGCGCAGCGAGATCGTGCGCTGGACCGAGGTGGCGCACCTCGCCGGGTTGGGAACGTAGCATTGCCTAATGCTTGAAGATCGTTTTGTGCCGCCAAGCGGCGCGTTTACACGCAGCGTTGCAATTCGTTTTTCGCACTGCGATCCGGCCGGTATCGTTTACTTCCCGCACTACTTCGATATGTTCAACGGGCTGATCGAAGATTGGTACGGGCAAGAGCTCGGCTTCGATTATGCCGAACTCATTACCGGGCGCCGTTACGGCTTCCCGTTCGTTCACATTGAATGCGACTTCAAGATCCCAAGCCGAATAGGCGAGGTTATCGAGCTGACCTTGCTGGTCGAGCATATCGGCCGCTCATCGCTCGCCATCGCCATCATCTGTCACCACGACAATATCGAGCGGCTGCGCGCTCGGATGGTCACCGCGATGATGTCGCTCGACACCAAGAAGGCGGTGCCGATGCCAAAACCGTTGCGTGCTGAAATCGAATCCTACCAGCGACGGACCGCCGGCGCGTAACTCGACGACCTATCGCTTTGCTGACGCCGGCTGCGGCGCTGGCCCTGCCGCAGGGGCTTGGGCCTGCTCTGCGGATTGTGCTTTTTGCGCTGCTTCCATAGCATCGAGCCAGGGCTTTGCCGCCTTTTCGCCGGCGGCGCGGGTCTGCGGATCGAGCTTGTTGACGATATTGTCGAGCTCAAGATCGGTCTCGCCGCCGGCGCGCGAGATCAAGTGCCACTTCGTCGCCTCGGTGAGATCGATCGGGGCGCCGCGGCCACTTGCCAGAATCCGTGCCAGCCGGTCCTGAGCGATCGGACTGCCGCGCTTCGCAGCTTTGCGGAATAGCGCGGTGGCCGCTTCCTGATTGGGCGCGATCCCGTCGCCGTTATAGAGCGCGATGGCATATTCCACCTGTGCATCGACATTGTCGGCGAGCGCGGCTTGGCCCCATAGCTGAACGGCCTGATGCATGTCCTGCGGCACGCCGCGGCCCGCTTTGTAAAACGTGCCGAGCGCATATTGCGCATCGGGGCTGCCGCCCGCCGCGGCGATCCGCAAAAATTCGGCAGCGCGGGCGAGGTCCTGCGGGAACATCTGGCCCTCGATATAGAGCAAGGCCAGATCATAGGCGGCAATCGGATGACCGAGGTTGGCGGCGGCGGTAAGCCACTGCGTGCTGGCTTGGCGATCGCGCGGTCCGGCGCGACCCCTGAGTGCGAAGATCGCCAGCGCGAACATCGCGTTGCTGTCGCCGCGCGCCGCCGCCAGGCGATACCATTCTGCGGCGCGCTGATCGTCCTGCGCGACGCCAAGACCGTTCGCGTAAAGCTCGCCGAGAAGCGTCATGGCCTTGGCATCGGCCGCATTCGTTACGCGGTTGGTGGCGAGCGCGAAAGCGGTGAGAAAATAGCCGCGCTGGAAGGCGCCATAAACGAGATCGGGTGGGCGCCCCGGTTGCGCCGCCGCTGACGGCTTCGGCACGGCGCCTTGCGTCGCCGGCGTTTGGGTCAACCCCTTTTGCGTCGCCGGCTTGTGTGCCGCCTCGTCCGGCTTCGACGGGCGCGGCGCGGTTTGCGCGAGAGCGGATTGGCTCAAGCACAGCGCCAGAATCCCCGCCGCCAATCCTGCGACCATGGCTTGCCACACCCAGCTCACCTGACTGCCTCGCTCATGATAGCGTTTGCCGCCGCAACAGCCTCGGCGGCGCCCTCGGGCTGCGACCATATCCAGTCGCCAAGCGCAATGAAATCGGCCCCGGTGCGCGATAACGGCGGCACTTCGTCCTTGCTTGCGGCATAGGCGACGCATGGCACTTCGAACAGTTCCACCCACCAGGTCAGGCATTCCTTAAGCGCGTCGAAGTCCAGCCGCCGGCCGTGACGGTCGGGGTCGCCGAACATGACGTAATCGGCCCCGGTCTCGCCCGCGAGCATGGCATCATGACGGCTGCGCAATCCGCCGGCGCCGGCGATGCGATCGGGCTTGAGCAAAGCGAGCGAGGCGGCGAAGGTCGCGATGCCGGTGAGATGCGCGCCGTCGGCGCCGGCGCGCGCCACGATATCGGCATGACCGTCGACGACGAGCGCGATCTCGCGCGGCTGCACTGCGGCGGTGATGGCTTTGACGCGCTCGATCAGCGTGCGCTCGCCGCCTTCCGCAAGGCGCAAAAGCACTGCCGCGACATCGCCGCTGCCAAGCGCAGGCTCAAGCACGACGGCGAAGTGCGCCGCGTCCGCGACTGGCGGCGTAATCAGATAGAGCCGCTGACGGAAACTCGTCCGACCCTGCGAAGTCACGCCGCTTTGCGTTCGAGGTCGGCTTTCCATTGGCCGAGCGTGGCGAGACCGTTCATCATGGCGCGGTGATTGAAGGCGCGCTGTGCGGCGGCGACATTTTCCGCTTTGCCCGACCACGCCTTCTGCGGCGACGCCTGCAAGGCGCGGCCATAAGAAAATGTCACGCGCCACGGCAGATCGCCCAATTTGTTGATGGCGTCGAGATGCGCGGTCGCCTCTTCGTCGGACTGGCCGCCGGAGAGGAACGCGATGCCGGGCACCGCAGCCGGTACGCATTCTTTAAGCATGCGCGCGGTATTTTCCGCTACCTCTTCCACTGAGGCGCGTTTGGCCGACTTCTTTCCGGGTACCGCCATATTCGGCTTGAGCACCATGCCTTCAAGCGCCACGCGATTGTAAAACAGTTCCTGGAAGGTCTCCTTCAAGACCCAGGTTGTCACCGCCACGCAGCGGTCGATATCGTGATCACCGTCCATGAGGACTTCCGGTTCTACGATCGGCACGATGGTTTCGTCCTGGCAGAGCGCGGCATAGCGCGCGAGCGCATGCGCATTGGCGGCGATGCAGCTATAGCTCGGCATGGACGCGCCGATATCGATGACGGCACGCCATTTGGCGAACTTGGCGCCCAGCCCGCGATACTCGACCAGCCGCTCGCGTAGGCCGTCGAGCCCTTCCGTGATCACTTCGCCCGCGCAGAAGGGCAGGGGCTTGGTGCCCTTATCGACTTTGATACCGGGGATCGATCCGGCCTTGTCGATCAGCTTTACCAGCGGCGTTCCGTCCTTCGCGGTTTGCCGGATGGTTTCGTCATAGAGGATGACGCCGGAAATGTATTTCGACATCGCCTCGCCACTGCGGAAGAGCATTTCACGGTAATCGCGCCGGCTATCAGACGTGGACTCCACTCCAATGGAATCGAAGCGCTTCTTGATCGTGCCGGTGGACTCATCCGCAGCCAGGATACCGCGGCCTGGCGCGACCATAGCGGTCGCGACTTTGTTCAATTCGGTTAGGTTCATCGCGTCCTCCTCGACATACTCTCCCTTACCGCGGCGCAGTGGCGTCGTCCTCCCTTAGCGGCGTAGCTTTATGGGTTCAACAACACCTTCACGCCCGGCAGCGTCTTGCCTTCCAGTGATTCAAGGAACGCGCCGCCGCCGGTCCAAACATGCGTCATGCGTTCCTTGACCGCGGCCAGATTGAGCGCCGCCACCGTATCGCCGCCTCCGGCAAAGCTAACAAGCTTTCCGGCGGCGGTGAGTTCCGCCGCCGCCTCGGCGACCTCAATTGTACCATTGTCGAATGGCTCATGCTCGAAGGCGCCGAACGGGCCGTTCCAGACCAGGGTCTTGCTGCGCGCCAGCACTGAGACGACGTGCTCGATGCTGCGCGGTCCGATGTCGAGGACCATGTCGTCAGCGCCGATTTGGTCGACTGGGACGACACGCGAAGGGGCATGCTCGGTAAGCTGCGCCGCGACTACGCCATCGATCGGAAGCACGATTTCCCGGCTCAGCGCTCTGGCTTTGTGCATGATCTCAGCTGCGGCCTCGACCAGGTCAGCCTCATACAGGGATTTGCCGACCGATTTGCCTTGCGCGACCAGAAACGTATTCGCCATGGCGCCGCCCATGATCAGTGTCTCGACTTTGCCGAGCAGGTTGCCGAGAAGCTCGAGCTTGGTGGAGACTTTGGCACCGCCTACGATCGCAGTGACTGGATGTTCGGGATGTTCGAACGCCCGCGCTAGCGCATCCAGCTCGGATTTCATGGCACGACCCGGATAGGCGGGGAGCTTTCCTACCGTGACGATGCTGGTTGTGCTGGCATGCGCCCGATGCGCCGCGGAGAAGGCGTCGTTGACGAAAATATCGCCGAGCGCGGCAAGCTTCTTGGCAAAGTCGTGGTCGTTCTTTTCCTCGCCCGGATGAAACCTGGTGTTTTCCAGACAGAGAATGTCGCCGTCTTTCATGGCAGCGATCGCGGTTTCCGCTTTGGGCCCGATACAATCTTCGGCAAAGGCGGCCGGCCGCTTGACGAGCCGGGCCACTTCGGCCGCGACCGGGCGGAGTGAAAATTTGAGGTCGCGACCTTTGGGCCGGTCGAAATGCGAGAGCAGAATGACCTTGCCGCCCTTATCGGAGAGCTCGCGGATCGTCGGCACGATCTCCTCGATCCGGGTGGAGTCCGTCACTTTGCCGTCCTGCATCGGCACGTTGAGATCGACGCGCACCAAGACGCGTTTAGCTTTGATATCGGCGTCGTCGAGGCTGCGAAAGGACGGCATGAAAGCTTGAATTGAAAATGTGGCGCGGGCTCAGCCGAGCTTGCCCATCGCCACTGCGGTGTCGATCATGCGGTTGGAGAAACCCCATTCATTGTCGTACCAGGCCATTACGCGAACCAGCGTACCGTCGATCACCTTGGTCTGATCCATGTGAAAGACCGAGGAATGCGGATCGTGATTGAAGTCGCTGGAGACGTTCGGCGCCTCGGTATAGCCAAGAATGCCTTTGAGCTGCTGCTCGGCTGCGCGTTTCACGGCGCCGTTGATCTCGTCCTTGTTGGTGGCGCGCTTGGCGACGAATTTGAAGTCGATGACCGAAACGTTGGGTGTCGGCACGCGAATCGAGACGCCATCGAGACGGCCGGCAAGCTCGGGCAGGACCAGCCCGACCGCTTTGGCGGCTCCGGTCGAGGTCGGAATCATGTTCAGCGCGGCGGCTCGCGCGCGATACATATCTCTATGCACTTGATCGAGCGACGGCTGGTCGTTGGTATAGGAGTGCACCGTCGTCATGAACCCCTTGTCGATGCCGACTGCGTCGTTGAGCACCTTGGCGACTGGCGCAAGGCAATTGGTCGTGCAGGAAGCATTCGACACGACGGTATGCGATTTGGCGAGCTTGTCGTGATTGACGCCATAGACGATGGTCAGATCAACGCCGTCCGCCGGCGCCGAGACTAGAACGCGCTTGGCGCCGGCTTTTAAATGCGCCGAAGCCTTGTCCTTTGACGTGAAGATGCCGGTGCATTCCAGCGCCACATCGACGCCGAGCTCTTTCCACGGCAATTCCGCTGGCTCCTTTACGGCCGTGACTTTAATCGCGCCGTCACCGCAGCTGATGGTGTCGCCCTTGACGGTCACTTCGCCCGGAAAACGCCCATGGACCGAATCGAAGCGCAACAGATGCGCATTGGTCTCGACGGGCGCGAGATCGTTGATGGCGACAACTTCGATGTCGGTACGCTCGGCCTCGACAATCGCCCGCAAAATATTACGGCCGATCCGGCCGAATCCGTTGATGGCAACACGCACCGACATTTCCGATCTCCTGTTCGCAAGCCGGCTGCGGCGCGAGCGGCCCACGCTAGCAAACAATAACCTGTTCTAGGCTGTCATAGCCTACCTAAAGCCGCTTCGGCGACCTTTTCCGCGGTCAGCCCGAAATGACGATACAGATCCTTATATGGGGCGCTCGCGCCGAAGCCGCTCATCCCGACAAAAGTTCCGGCCGAGCCGATAATCGCATCCCAGCCCTGGCGGATGCCGGCTTCGACCGCGACATTGACCTTTGCTGTGCCAATCACGGCGGCACGCTCGGCTTCAGGGCGAGCCAGGAACAGCTCGAAACAGGGTACCGAAATAACACGCGCCGGAATTCTCCGCGCTGCGAGAAGCTTGCGCGCTTCAATGGCGAGCGCGAGTTCAGATCCCGAGGCAAACAGCGAAACGAGCGCCGTGCCGCCTTCGGCGGCCGCGAGCTCGTAGGCGCCGGTGGCGCAGCGGTTGCTCCCATCAAAGCCAGTCCGCAATTGCGGCAACGCCTGCCGCGTCAGCGCCAACACGCTTGGACCGTCTTGCGATTGGAGCGCGAGCTGCCAGCATTCGATGGTTTCGACGCCATCGCACGGACGAAACAACTTGAGATTGGGAATTGCGCGCAGTGCCGCGAGATGCTCGACGGGTTGATGAGTCGGGCCGTCCTCACCGAGCCCGATCGAATCGTGCGTCATGACATGTATAACGCGCTGCCCCATCAGCGCGGCGAGGCGAATGGCGGGCCGGCAATAATCCGAGAAGACCAGAAAAGTCCCGGAATAGGGAATGACGCCGCCATGCAGCGCCATGCCATTCATTGCCGCCGCCATGCCATGTTCGCGCACGCCGTAATGAATGAAGGTGCCGGCATAATCGGGGGCGCTGAGCACCTTCATGTTCTTGGCGCGCGTATTGTTCGAGCCAGTCAAATCGGCGGAACCTCCGATCATTTCCGGGGCGACCGCAGTCAGTGCATCCAGCGCGAGTTCGGAAGCGCTGCGGGTGGCTAGGTCCTTTGGCGCCTGCGCAAGTTTTTGCTTTACCTCGGCCACCGCAGGCGCGATCCGCTCGGTCACCTCGCCGCACAAACGGCAGGTGAATTCTTCGCCCCGCGCCGGATCGAGCGCCGCCACACGCTGCTCCCAGGCGAGCCGTGCCGGACGATTGCGTTCGCCCGCGGCGCGCCACAGCGCCTGGATATCGGCGGGGATCTCGAACGGCGGGGCGGTCCAGCCGAGTTTTTGTCGTGCCGCGGCGATCTCCTCGGGCCCAAGCGGCGAACCGTGACTTTTTCCGGTGCCGCCCTTGTTGGGCGCGCCGTATCCGATCGTCGTACGGCAGGCGATCAGTGATGGCCGATCGGAGCGCCTCGCCGCTTCGATAGCGCGCGCAATCGCGGCGGGATCCTGGCCATCGATCTGGCTCGCCGCCCAGCCGGCCGATTCGAAGCGTTTCACGTGATCGACCGAGTCCGTAAGCGACGTGGCGCCGTCGATGGAAATACCGTTGTCGTCATAGAGGACGGTGAGCTTGTTCAGGCGCAGATGCCCGGCGAGCGCGATGGCTTCCTGGCTGATGCCTTCCATCAGATCGCCGTCGGAAGCCAGCACGAAAGTCGCGTGATCGACGATCTCGGCGCCGAATATCGCGGCGAGATGGCGCTCCGCGATGGCCATGCCGACGGCATTGGCGAGTCCCTGGCCGAGGGGGCCGGTTGTCGTTTCGACGCCTGGCGTATGGCCGTGCTCGGGATGGCCCGGCGTGAGCGAGCCGATTTGGCGAAAGCGCTTGATCTCTTCGATCGTCATTTTCTCGTAGCCGAGGAGATGCAGGAGCGCGTAGAGCAGCATCGAGCCATGGCCCGCGGAAAGCACGAAACGGTCGCGGTCGGGCCAAACCGGGTCGGCCGGATCGAATTTCAAAAAGCGCGTGAACAGGACGGTGGCGATATCAGCCGCGCCCATCGGCAAACCGGGATGACCAGATTTGGCTTGTTCGACCGCATCCATTGCCAAGGCGCGAATGGCGTTAGCCATACGGTCGTGATGGGCGCGCGAGACCGCCTCACCATGCAGCTTGGCGGCGGCAGCGGAAAAAGCGGAGGCTTTGGCGACCGCGTTCGCCGTGGAAAGACGGTCCGGCTTGGTCATGACGCCTGCAATAGGACCCGCAACGGCACCTGCAATGGGAACCTGCAATCGCGGCGCGATGCGCCGTGCCGCTTTTGACAGGAAATAGCTGGGAACAGGCGGCGGACTGATAACATGTGAGACATGCAAGTCAATTCCACGCCGCCTCGCCACCGCCGTCATGCACAGGGCAAACGCCGCGGCGTTGACGTTTTCCAGCGATAGGACGTAAGCTTCTCGTCATAAATAATTGCGGTCGCACGCTTTTCACAGGTCGTGCGACGGCTTTGCCGGCGCGGATAGCGATGAGCGATACCGATCCGATCGAAGCCGCGGCGCAGCGCCTATCGCAGGCGCTGGAAGCTTTGGAGGCGGCGGCTGAACGGCGGCGCGAAGCCGACCGTGCCGAAGGAGCGCTCGCCGAACACGTTCACGCGCTGGGCAGCGATCGCGCACGGCTCGCCAGTGAACTGGATGAGGCAACCGCCCGCGCTCGCGCGCTGGAAAGTGCCAATCGCGAGGTTGCGCAACGAATCGATCAGGCGATCGAAACCATTCGTGGCGTCTTGGAGTTC
>Ga0306923_10000152_pt1 | contig 48225 bp, 48 predicted proteins | sample sta12Can44000108_FD_203841 | JGI IMG/M metagenome (GOLD analysis project Ga0306923, IMG submission 203841) | Lab enrichment of tropical soil microbial communities from Luquillo Experimental Forest, Puerto Rico - statanox.12C.anox.44.000.108 (v2)... | ecosystem: Environmental > Terrestrial >... | reverse complement strand
CTCCAGGCTCAGCTTCTCGGCTTCGTGCACGCTGGTGGTCAATCCTCAGCATGCCACCTGCTTCAGGCTCATCTTGTGTTAGAAACCGACTCCTCCTTCAGGCTCATCTGGCATTGGAAAAGACTGAAAGTTGCGATGAGATTGTTGAAACCGATATACTTTAGGTTTGTCCCGAGTATCTGTTCGCTATTGAGGAGCGCAGTTCGTAATGCCTAAAAGGACATTCCAACCCAACCGTCGTCGCCGCTCTAAGACGCACGGATTTCGATCTCGCATGAAGACCAAGAGCGGTCGCGCGGTTTTGTCTCGCCGTCGCGCCAAAGGACGCAAGCGCGTCGCCGTGAAGCCAGGTTTCCGCGAGTAAGCACGCGTTCGGGACTTACAGCGAACGCTTTTCATCGAACACGACTGGTATCTGCAAAGATTCAGAACGGATGAGAGCCGGCGTGCCATGCAAACAGTAAACTCTGCTGGCCAGGGATTTCCCAGTTCGAAGCGGCTGTTACGTCGTGCGGACTTTCAGCGGGTGTACGAATTTGGCCGCCGGCAGTTTACCGGAAACATGACTGTATTCTTCCTGCGGCGGACGGATTGGCCGGAAGAAGCGGGACCTTCGATCCGGGTCGGTTTTACCGTAGGACGCGTGCTGGGCGGTGCAGTCGAGCGGAATCGCATCCGGCGCAGAATGCGTGAGGCGGTTCGCATCCACTGGCCGGCGGAAACGGCGCCGGTCGACATTGTTTTCCATCCTCGCAAGCCGGTATTGAACCTGCCCTTTGAGGATGTGGCGCAGGAAGTGGCACGTGGTTTACAGTTGGCTCTCCAGCGCGCGCGTGTCGCGGGCGATGCCGAGCCGGTGAAGCCGTTGAAGCGGAAATGAAGGCAGCAGTTCAATTCGTATTGCGCGCTTATAAGCGATGGATTTCGCCGATGCTGCCCCATGCCTGCCGCTTCGTACCCACTTGCTCGGAATACGCCCATGAGGCGGTGGAACGCCACGGAGTTTTACGCGGCTCCATGCTGGCCCTAGGGCGCCTGTTGCGGTGTCATCCGTTTTCCCGTGCGGGATACGATCCAGTGCCGCCCACGCCGCAGTGGTGCGCACGGTCTCACCAGAACATCGGGTCCGTTATGCCGAAACCGATAACCCGCCGCTACTGAATGGAACGTCACTTTGGCCGAATATAGGAACCCACAACAAGAACCCGGCGGTCAAAGCCGCATGCTCCCGGTGATGATAGCGGTCTTTGCGCTGTTGCTGGTGAGCCAGTACTTCTTGTTCAAAAACAAACCGAATACCACCGGTAATCGGCCCACACAGACGGCTGAATCGTCCGCCAACGGCCCAGAATCGGCTGCCACCCCCGCAGCGGCTGCACCGGAGACGACATCTTCGACGACCGCGGCCCCAGCCAAAGCAGCAGCGGCCGAGTCCGAAACGGTCATCGACAATGACCTCTATCGCATTGTCTTCACCAATCGTGGTGCGCAAGCCAAATCGTGGGTGCTGAAGAAGTACAAGGACGACAGAGGCCAGCCATTGGATCTGGTCAACCACGAGTCGGCCAACTTGGGACTGCCGCTGAGTCTATTCGCTTACGACGATGCCCTGCGCGCGAAGGTCAACTCGGCCCTGTACGTTGCCAGTAGAAGCGTGAAAGTAGCAGCTCCGGGAGAGCTGAGCTTCGAGTTTTCCGACGGCACCGTAGCCGTTCACAAGACGATTCGTTTCGACAACTCGTATGTGGTTTGGCTGGAAACATCGGTTACGCTAAATGGCAAGCTCGTGCAGGCATTTCCGGCATGGCCTGCAGGGTTTGGCGACCAGGGGACCGCACCATCATGGGCCTCCGCGCGCATCGACTACTTTTCAGGTGACAGAGTCGAGCGGCTGACCACGAAGAAAATCAGCGGCGGCAATACTCTGCGCGGACCGTTTCAATGGGCTGGGCCTCAGGACCAGTACTTCGCCGCCATATTTCTGCCTGACCAGCCGACCCAGGCGGCGATGGTAACGTTCCGCAACTCCATCCAGGTTCCTAAAGATCCCGCCAGGCCCGATCGCAACAACCTGACGAAGGTGGAAGTGCTCGGCGCGGCGGTCGGCGACGTCAATGGCATTACGCGCGAGCGCCTCTTTGTGGGTCCGAAGGCTCTCGATGTCCTCGCCACCGTTCACGCCAACCAGTTGAATGGCGAGGCCGGCGGCCCGGACCTGACCCATGCCGTCGATTTCGGCTTCTTCAGTCTGATTGCCCGTCCGCTCTTCCTTTGGCTGCTGTGGACGCACGACCACATCGCTCCAAACTGGGGCGTGTCCATCATCATCCTGACGGTCATCATCAACCTCGCCCTGCTGCCGCTACGCATCACCAGCATGAGGTCCGCCTTGAAGATGCAGAAACTCCAGCCGCAGATGAAGGCCATTCAGGAGAAGTACAAGAAGTATCCGATGCGCGATCCGCGGCGGGCCGAGATGAACGCGGAAATTTCAGCGCTGTACAAGGAGCATGGCGCGAACCCAGCCGGAGGCTGCTTGCCGCTCGTGATCCAGATGCCCTTCCTGTTTGCGTTTTACTCGATGCTGGGGGTTGCGATCGAACTGCGCCAGGCGCCGTTCCTCTGGCTGCATGATTTGTCGTCACCCGACAAGATGTTCATCTTGCCGGTGCTGATTGTGATCAGCACGCTTTTCGTGCAAAAGATGACGCCGAACGCCGGCATGGACCCGGCTCAGCAGCGCATGATGACCTTCATGATGCCGGCCATGCTGGGCTTCTTCAGTTGGTCGCTGGCCTCAGGGCTTAGCCTTTACTGGGTGGTCGGCAACGTGATCGCGATTATTCAGCAGTACACCATGAACCGCACAGGGTTGGGCAAAGAGATGCGCGCCGAGATGGAGAAGCGGGTGCGAAAGGCCGCGAAGTAGGGAATTCTGAGCTGCTATGCCGATAACCGACAAGATTGCCGCCGCCAAGAAAATCAGCGAACTGTTGAACGGAATCATCGCCACCGGTGACTTCCACCTGCGCTACAAGATCATGGTCGACCCGCCCGCCGTAGACCAGGAGTTCTCCCACCCGGATATCAAGGTGGAGCTTTCAGGCGCCGACAGTCCACTGGTGAAAGAGCGTGGGGGCGAATTGCTGCGGGCTTTCGAGCAGGTTGCGCTGGAAATGTTGCGGCTTGGTCCCGACGAGCACGACAAGGTCGTTTTCGACTGTGAAAACTTCCGCGCTGCCCGCATGCAGGAGCTGCGCCTGTCGGCCAATCACGCAGCCGAACGAGTACGCGAGAGTGGCATGCCCTATGCCTTCGCCCCTATGTCATCGCGCGAGCGCCGTATCGTGCATCTCGCCCTTCGCGATCTGCAAGACCTGCGCACCGAAAGTGCCGGCGAAGCTCTGCAGCGATACGTGGTCGTCTATCCGAAGGACTACAAAGGCAAACCCCCGGCCCCCGCGCCGTCGCGGAGGCGGTAAGAGCTTCCCGATTGTCATCCTCAGCGTAGCGACCGCAGGGAGCGGAATCAAGGGACCCCTTTTGAGCGACATAGCCCGGGTTGTGTGGTTTCTCTTTCTCGGTGTCCTCCGTGTTCTCCGTGGTGAATAATCAGATTCAATGCACCTCGATGACACCATCGTCGCCATTGCCACGCCTCCCGGACGCGGTGGCATCGGAGTCGTGCGGCTGTCAGGTACCGAAGCACAGAACATCGTGCAACCAATGCTGCGTCTGGCGCATGCAGACGAGCTCCAGCCGAATCGCGCCCACTTGGGCGAGCTGATTGATCCGTCGACGAATGACCGCATCGACGAGGTCGTGGTGACCTACTTCGCCAAGCCGCACTCCTACACGACAGACGATGTTGTCGAAATTTCCTGTCACGGCTCGCCGGTGGTTCTTCGACATGTTGTCGAGATCGCACTCGCTCGCGGCGCGCGCCTGGCAGTTCCCGGCGAGTTCACTATGCGGGCTTTCCTCAATGGCCGCATCGACCTAACCCAGGCAGAAGCGGTCCGCGACCTGATCGACTCGCAGACCCTGTACCAGGCACAGGTCGCAGCCCGCCAGCTCGACGGCGCGCTCTCGAAACGGCTGCAGCCCATCAAGCAGAAATTGATCGACCTCATCGCGGTTATGGAAGCCGGCATCGACTTCGCCGAAGACGATGTGTCTGTCATCCCTGATTACGAGATCCTCGACCGCATCGCCCAAATACACGCTCCGCTCGAGCAGCTTCTGGCCAGTTTCACCTATGGCAAGGTGGTGCATGAGGGACTGACGCTGGCCATAGTGGGACGACCGAACGTCGGGAAGTCGAGCCTGTTCAATCGCTTGGTCGAACATGAGCGCGCGATCGTTACGGCGGCGCCGGGTACCACGCGTGATCTGGTCACCGAAACGGTCTCCCTTGACGGAATTCCTGTGCATCTCGTGGACACTGCCGGCATCCGCGACGCGCTTGATGAAGCTGAAAGCATCGGAGTGCGCAAGTCCATGGAGGCCCTCGCCGATGCGGAACTCGTTCTCGTAGTGCTGGACGCGTCGCATCCGCCCAGCGACGATGCCGCGCGTCGGCTCGACGCCGAGCTGGTCTCCACAGTTGCACGCCGCCTGGCCATCGTAGTGCAGAACAAGATTGACGCAATCACGACTGCGCCGCTGCTTCCAGTCGGCGGTCTGCAGGTCGTGATGACATCAGCGAAGACCGGCCAGGGCCTAGAACAACTGCGCGCGAAGATTCTCCAACTTGCTGGCGGAGACGGCGCCACCCACCCCGAAAGCGGTTTTCTCACGAACGTCCGCCACCAGAAGCTTGTACAGGACTCCCTTGTCGCCCTCGACGCCGCGGTAGCCGCCGTGCCCCGCAAGACTCCCCATGAGATGATCCTGCTCGACCTCTACAACGCCCTCCGCCCGCTCGACGAAATCACCGGCGCCACGACCGCCGATGACATCCTGAACCTTATCTTCAGCTCGTTCTGTATCGGGAAGTAGACCTAGATTGACTTTTTGTAGCTTCTACGCGCAGGACTCTTGCCGCTGGTGCCCCAGTCACAGGCCTGAATTTTCCGATTGTGAGTGCCGATCCCACTTTTGACCGTTACGGCGTGCCAGCGCTTTTGGTGAGCTGCTACTTTGCCATTACCCCCAGCGCCGCCCGGAAGATCGCGTCGAAGTTCTCCCGTCCTGCCGAAGCCACCGCCCGCTCCACCGCCTTCTCTGCCAACGTCCGCTGATAGCCCAGGTTCGTCAGCGCTGAGATGACATCTTCTTCAACCGCGGAAACGGCTGCCACAGCTTGCTGCGCCCCGAATCCTTCCAGCTTATCGCGCAACTCCACGCACATACGCTCCGCAGTTTTCTTTCCGATCCCCGGAATGCGCGTCAGCCGCGCATGATCGTTGGCGCGAATCGCTCCCACCATGTCGGACGTCGGCATACCGCTCAAGATTGTAATGGCCAGCTTCGGCCCGATACCACTCACGGTGATCAGCTTTTCGAAGAGCTGCTTCTCGTCCGCCCGCAGGAATCCGAACAGCGCGATTGCATCCTCTCGCACATGGGTGTGGATATGCAGCGCAACATCACTTCCGACTGAAGGCAACTCGGAAAACGTCGGTACGCTGATGGCAACGTCATAGCCGACGCCACCTGCTTCAACAATGGCCTGGTTGGGATGCTTCGAGATCAGCTTTCCACGAAGATGGGCGATCATATTTCGTCGTCAGTTCTCAGTCGTCAGTGATCAGCTAAGAACGTGGCCAGACTGACAACTGACGACTGACACTGACTCCGCTACTGCCTTCTCCGGTGGTACACCGCGAACTCGTATCCCGGATTGGCTGGGAACACCTCATTGATCTTTCGCAGTCGCTCGGCCAGTGCCACCGGAGCCAGCAGCGGATAATCGCGCTCGCGCAGCTCCTGATAATCAACGTCGAGAAATAGCGACAGGCAGTACACCGCAATCGCATCGGCGAAGGTAGCCATGAGGTATTCATGCTTGGCCTTCTCCGCTTCAATGCTGTTGCTGGTCGCAATCTTGCGCAGCTCGTGAGCATCCATCGAGGTCTCACCCCGCACCTTGTCGGCGACTTGCTTCCAGACCAGATCGCCGAACTCCTGCGCCACACCGACGCGTTCCACGAAGTTGTGTCCAACGTTGATGAAGAATTCGAAGGCGATGGCGAAGCTGTCTTCCATCAGCCGGGTGGAGATGAAGACGTACTGCGAATCGCCCAGATTGTGGTTGCGATGGCAGATGGCGTTATCGGCTAACTGAACATCGTAGCGGTCGGCAATCCTCGTCTCGTCACCAAGGTTCAAGGTAAGCGGTACAAAGTAATACGCCTTGCGGCTTAATGCGGCGGCGATAGTTCGGGGAACAGCACCAACCATGCGCTCCACGTCGCGCACAGCGTTGGTGACCTCACCCATGACGGCATAGCAAATCCCATTGCTCGCTTGCGAGACCGGCGCCACCCGTACTACTTCTGCCGGGGTTCTGGTTACGGCCTGGGTTGTTTGCACCATGAACGCTGATTGTAACGCACTGGACACAAACAGGTGCCGATAGCGATTCGCTTCATCGTATGGCCATCGGCTAACAGAAGGACTATCCCTAGACTGTCAACGGCATGCAAGCGCGGACAGCACCAAACAAACCCTCGGTATTACTCTCAGGACACGATCTGGTGACGGGTCCCACGGTTGACAATCCTTTTGCAGGTCCCTGACCCATTCATGACACCTCACTTCATCGGCGGACATACGCTGACCATGTCGGCGCAAATTTCTTAACGAGATCGCCGAGAGTTTCTGTACCGGAGTGTGAAGAATGGCAAGCAAAGACCGCACTGCAACCGCTGTAACTCCTGAGGCCACAGGAGAAGACGTCAATTCCCAGCCCAATCATGAAGTTCCGCGGCGCTCATTTCTCAAAGGAATGGGTGTGGCCGGAGTAGCTCTCTCCGCCGGAGCAGTGTTGCCTTCGGTGCTCAATGCCCAGGGAACCAGCTCCTCAATCACCACTGGTGATGCGGCGATCCTGCGGTTCCTGGCCGCTGCTGAGATCCTCGAGACCGACCTGTGGCTGCAATACCAGGAAATCGGTGGAATCCAGGATGCTGAGGTGTCGAAACTCGCCAGCCAGTTCATTCCTGGCTATCCCGCCGCACCGACCGGTGGGAACTCGCTTTACATGCAGGACCTGATTCCCCTTGACTCTGACATGTCTCAGTACATTCATGACAACACCGAGGATGAACTGACGCATGAGGTTTGGATCAACAATTACCTGCTGGCCCATGCGGCAGCGCCAGCCAACCTCGACCAGTTCCGCAACTTACACAGCAGCAAGGCAACAGGAGCCAATCAGATCGGGCGCCTCACCAACCTGATGCAGCTCACAGTGGATACGTCCTGGTGGACACGCTATCGCAGCCGCACCAAAAACCCCGACTTCGGCGATACATTTCTGCCGGCCATTCCAACGCTGGCGGTGGGCCAACACCCGGCCATTCCTCGTAGCGATAACGATGCGAATCACCCGGACTTCTTTCAGGCGATTGTGAACACAGCTGGATTTCACTTCGGGACCATCGAACAGGGTGGAACCAGTCTGTACCCGAGTCTGGCGCAGCGCGTGACCAGCGTCGAGGTCCTGCGCATCCTGCTCAGCATTGGGGGCACTGAGGTCATGCACTTCCAGACCTGGCAGGACAAAGCCGGTAATGCTCCGCCATTGACCAACGTGGTCGATCCGCTCACGGGGGTGAAGGTCACGTTCCCGAACCTCAATGCTCCTCCTTTCGGCGGCGAGGACTTCCAGACCAATCTGATTATGCCCGAACCAACGTTCTTCGTGCAGAAGAGTTTCGGGCCGGTTTCCATTATCCGACCGACGCACACGAAAGGCGCTGCGATGGGAGCGCTGAAGGCGCTGACTGCCGATGGACTGTTCATCGGGCAGTCGAACGCGTTCTTCCAATACATGACCACACTGGCCGCTGAGGCCGACGCGGCCGTACGCGAATGCTGATATCGGGGCGGTGGCGAACTTGCTACTGGTGTCAAACGCGCTGTTGCTGCAACCACAGCGCAGCGCCTTGTGTTTCAAGCGATGAAAATCCAGAAGCTCTCAACCGTCGGTTTTGAAGGGCACAGCTTCACAGGCTACGGGAAATTAATTCGCCATGGCTTTGCGTGAGGGCACGACTTCAATCGTGCCGATGTGAGCCCCTTCCATGGTGGCCCGTAACGTCAATGCTTTCGGCTTTAGCCGTGGCAAAACTTATTTGGCGAAATTGAGGAGTACCCATGTTCGAAGGCATCTTTCAACCCATGCATCTGCTCGTGATCGTCGGCCTCGCCCTGTTGCTGTTCGGCCCCAAAAAACTCCCCGAACTCGGCAAAGGTATCGGCGAAGGCATTCGCGGGTTCAAGTCGGCTGTCAACGGACACGATGCACCCGCCGCTGAAACCCAAGACAGCAAGCAGAGCGAATAAACACCATGGCTGGTTTTGGCGGCGAATTGCTGTTCTTTGTCGGCCTGGGATACGTATTGCTTGGACCGCAACGCATGCACAAACTGCTACAGCAGATTGCGCGTGCAAAGCGCGAGTTCGACAGTGCTCGGCAGCAGATCGACAACCAGCTTTCCCGCACAATGGAAATGGAGACGAAAGGCCGCAGCAGTGATGTAATTTAGAGGGTGATGCCAAATGTCCGCCGCCGCGGTCCGATCTCACTCGTCTTAGGTTCCACGGTTCGAGTGCTCTTCACCACGATGCTATTTACGGCTGGCGGAATGGGCATTGGTCTGCTCCTTGGCATTATTGGAATGATCATCTACGGCCTTGTCGCCGGTGTCCCGCCCGACATGCGAAATGCCTACCGACACATCGCGATTCCTATCGCCATCACCATTGGCACTATTGCATTTGTCGGCGCGTTGGTGCTGGAAATCCGCGCACAGCGCACCCGCGCTTGACGGTGGCTGTTTCCCAGATTCGATACTCAGGAGGCGCGGAGTGGCATTGTCCCTTAACTCCTCGCTTGTTGTGCGTGACGCCATCGTCTGCACTCGACTAACGTACAGGACTCCTGTACGCTATTCGTTGGAGGAGGAACGATCCTATGCCAGTTGAAACCACCTACACAAGCTTGCGCGAGAGGCTGGCGTCGGTGCTGGATCAAGTCGCTAATGACCACGAAGTTGTCATTGTCCGGCGTCGCGGTGCAAAGGACGTGGCCTTGATCCCAGCAGACGAACTGGCTGGATTGTTAGAAACCGCGCACCTGCTCCGTTCGCCGCGCAATGCCCAGCGCTTGATGGAAGCTCTCCATGATGCCCACCGGGGTAAGGGACGGCGGATGTCGCTCGAGCAATTGCGGCGGGAGGTCGGGCTTGATACGACGCGCTGAGCGTGAGGCCGTCTTTCTAGCTCAGTTTGTAGAGGACCTTATTTATTGGGTCAAGGCCGATCGAAAGGCGGCGCTGCGCGTACTGGAATTGGTGAATGCCGTCTTACAAGATCCGTTTAACGGTATAGGTAAACCGGAGCCGTTGAAGTTCGGGTTCGCTGCCTGCTGGTCGCGCCGAATCACTCAGGAACATCGGCTGGTTTACGAGGGTTCGGAGGCTCAGGTCAGGTTCCTACAGGCCCGTTATCACTACTAAAATTGAAGTTTCATCGTTTGTAACTGGCGCCATACCGAGCGCACAGTGGCAGGTAAATAAATCATGTCCGAACTCATCCACGTAAAGCTGCCCGACGGTAGCGTCAAAGACGTACCCAAAGGAACTTCCGCTCTCGACATCGCCCGCAGCATCAGCCCGCGCTTGGCCGACGCCGCCCTCGTCGCACAAATCAAGCCCAGCTCCAACGGCACCGAGCCCAAGCTGGTCGATCTGACTCGCCCCATCGAAGACGACGTCGAGCTCCGCCTGCTGACCGAGCACGATCCCGAAGCTCTGGAAGTCTATCGCCACTCTTCAGCGCACCTACTCGCTGCCGCCGTACTCGAACTCTTCCCCGAGACCAAGCTGGGCCACGGCCCCGCCACCGAGAACGGCTTCTTCTACGACTTCTACCGCGAAAAGCCCTTTACCCCCGAAGACCTCGATGCCATCGAGAAGAAGATGCAGGAGCTTGCTAAGCAAGACCTGCCCTACGCCCGCGAATTTCTGCCCCGCGCAGAAGGCCTGGAGCGCTTCAAGTCCGACGGCGACTTCATGAAGTGCCACTTCATCGAGCAGTTCACCGCACCCGACGAAAAAATCTCCATATATAAGACTGGCAAGTTCCTCGACTTCTGCCGCGGCCCGCACATTCCGTCCACTGGACGCATCAAGGCCTTCAAGCTGCTCAACATCGCCGGCGCCTACTGGCTCGGCGACGAGAAGAACCCGCAGCTTCAGCGCATCTACGGCACGTCGTTCTACTCCAAGAAAGAGCTCGACGACTACCTCCACAAGCTGGAAGAAGCCAAAAAGCGCGACCATCGTGTGCTCGGCAAGCAGCTCGACCTGTTTTCCATCCAGGAGCTCGCCGGCCCCGGCCTCATCTTCTGGCATCCCAAGGGTGGCATCATCCGCAAAGAGATGGAAGACTGGATGCGCAACGAGTACCTCAGGCGCGGCTACTCGCTGGTCTTCACTCCGCACGTCGCCCGCGTCGACCTCTGGAAGACCTCCGGCCACGAAGGCTACTACGCGCAGAACATGTTTACCCCCATGGAACTGGACGACGCCGACTACCGCATGAAACCGATGAACTGTCCGTTCCACATCCTTATCTACAAAGACTCGCTCAAGTCCTACCGTGACCTGCCTGTGCGTCTGGGCGAGCTCGGCACCGTCTATCGCTACGAGCGCTCCGGCGTGATGCATGGCCTGCTGCGCGTGCGCGGCTTCACCCAGGACGACGCCCACATCTTCTGCACCCCTGAGCAGATCGAAGACGAAGTGGTCGGCTGCATCGACTTTGCGCTCGCCGTGCTCAAGACCTACGGATTCGAGCAGTTCACCGTCGAGCTTTCCACCTGGGACCCCAACGATCGCAAGACCTACGCCGGCCGTGACGATCAGTGGGAGCTCGCCGTCCGCTCGCTCAAACAGGCGCTCAAGCGGGGCAACATCGAGTACAAGACCATCGCTGGCGAAGCCGCGTTCTACGGCCCCAAAATCGACATCAAGCTAGTCGATGCCATCGGACGCCCCTGGCAGCTCACCACCGTGCAGTTCGACTTCACCCTGCCCGAGCGCTTCCAGCTCGAGTACGTTGGCGAAGACGGCAAGCGTCACCAGCCGCTCATGGTACACCGGGCGCTCTACGGCTCCATCGAGCGGTTCTTCGGCACGCTCATCGAGCACTACGCCGGAGCCTTCCCCGTCTGGCTTTCACCCGTGCAGGTGGTCGTCATCCCCATCGGCGAGAAGCATCACGCGTACGCGCACGAAGTCGGCGAGAAGCTGAAGGCCGCCGGAGTGCGCGTCGAAGTCGACGACCGCAACGAGAAGATGAACGCCAAGATCCGCGAACATGCGCTGCAGAAGGTCCCCTTCCAACTCGTGGTCGGCGACAAAGAGGTGGAATCCGGTCAGGTCAACGTCCGCGTCAGGAGCCAGGAGAAGGCGGAAGGCTCGGTCTCTGTGGATGTCTTCGTGGAGCGCGTGAAGAAGCTGATCGAGACGAAAGCCGCGACGCTGGAGCGAGAGACTCTACTACAACTGACCATGGCTAGAAGATTTGTCTAGAAGTGGTCTTCGCCACTTCCCAAAGGGTTGTGCAATCGATGGGTGTCAAGCTCACACCCCGCGGAATGCTCCTTCTGCGGGTGGAGGTAGTTTGTGGTGCTCAGCATATGCCCAACACATGTCGCGGAGAGTTTCGCCGCCCGAGCGTTACCTCAAGCTGTTTAAGAACGGTCGCAACCAGGCAGTGTGTATTCCTCGCGAGTTCGAGTTTCCCGGTGACGAAGCGATCATGCGCAAGGAAGGCAAGCGGCTCGTCATCGAACCTGCGCCTCGCAGGTCCCTGCTTGCCGTCTTGGCGGGGCTGGAAACGCTTTCCGAGGACTTCCCCCCAATCTCCGACATGCCACCTGATCCGCTTGATCTCTAATGCGTTACCTGCTCGACACCAACCTGGCTTCCGACCTCGTCCGCAACCCGCACGGCCGCATAGCGCAGCACATTCGCCGGATTGGAGAGTCTCGCATTTGCACCAGCATCATGGTCGCTGCGGAGTTGCTCTATGGCCGGCGAAGAAACGCTCCCCGCGACTGACCGCACAGCGTCAGGCCGTACTCGGCGCACTTGAGGTTTTGCTTTTTTGAATCCCTGCCGAATCAACATGGGGGATGCTTCGTGTCCGTCTTGACAGGCAGGTGACCACTTGGCGGCCGCGACCTGATGATCGCGGCCCAGGCCCTTTGCGCTCGACAATACCCTCGTCACCGATAGCGAACAGGAGTTCGCGCGAGTCCCCGGCCTCACCGGCGTGGCTGCGACAATTCTGAACTTCTTCGGGTTCGCCATCAAAGAGGTCGGCGCCCGGCGGCTCGCCGAGGCCATGAGGAAGAAGAAAATCTCCAGGAACAAGATGGCTGCGATGCTCAGGTCTGGGGAGGGGGAACTTAGCAAAACCCACGGAGCTCGTGCCTATTGCTTATCGAAAACGAACACCACTTGCCCGTCCTCGTACGTCCACACGTTGGTCAGGACCTTCCCGTCTGCCGACACGGTGGAAGTCATTTCTGCAACGACCTTGTCGTTTTCCTTCTCTACGATCTTACGGGTCAAGCGGGGTCCTAATTGGCACATCACGACTGAGACTTTCGACGGGTCTATGTGCGGTACAGCATGTTCCTTGCCATCGCAAATACGGACCGAGTCCTGGTGTCGCTTCTCCCCCGACCTGGTCACGAAATCGAGCGTGCTTGCATAGGTGTACAGGCCAGTCTGCTTGATGGTAAGCGTTCCCTGCGCGATGTCGCGGGTGCCGAGCTTCGACTTCTCAGGATTGAGCTTCCATGTGCCGGTAAAATCAGCAGCAGCGGTCGTTCCCACCATCAGCGAGACGAACAGCACGCTCCGTAGGAACAGACGCATAGAGTATTGCCTTGCCCTTCTGATCAGCTCTGGCCGAAGGTTTGCCTAGTTTGGGCGTACAGTATAACCCTGACGCAGGAGCCATTCATGGATTGGAAGACGCATGGAGTAAAAATCGTGCGCGCAGGGAAGCTGGACACCAACACGCCCCAGACGCCGGGAATGACACGAGCCGCCGCGGTTACGCACGCGCGTACCGGGGCCAGTAAGTTGTGGGCTGGTACGGTGGTTGTTGAGCCACACGCCAAAACCGGCCCACACCATCACGGCGAGCTGGAGACTGTGATCTACGTTGTCCGCGGCCGCGCGCATGCGCTGGGGCGATCGGTTGGAATTCTGTGATGAGGCCGACCCCGGAGACTTCATTTACGTTCCACCTTATGTACCGCATCAGGAGATCAATGCTCGCAGCGATATGCCCTGTGAAGCCGTCATCGTCCGTAGTGGGCTGGAGCCCATCGTCGTGAACTTAGATATCGCGAGCCCCGAGCCCGAAACGGGCGACGGAGATGAACGACCTTTCCATCGCCGCCGCTAGAGTTCTCGCGGTCGGACAGGGGCCTCGAAGGGTTGACTTACTGCCTTCTTCTCCTTCCTTGCCATGCTGCCAGCAAGCCCGCGCTCGCTAGGGTGAGCGAAGCCGGCTCGGGTGTTGCGAGGGCAGAGGACTGCCAACAGCGGCAGAGCAGTAGCGAAATGAACCATGGTCGCCGTAGGAAAAGCCGGCGTTAGCCTCGGCCACACTTGCTCCGGTGATCCGACGTTGGGCTCAGGGTTAGTTAAGAAGACGAGCTGCAATCGGATCAGGGCAGCCGGAAGAAGACGCGACGATAATGTAGAAGTTCTGCCAGCCGGCGACTGCTGTCATCTCATCACTATTCTTGTTCGGTGTTGGCTGCCGGTTAACGATACCTCAAGAGGGGACCCGGTCAGAGCCCGGCTAGCCGTATTTTCGCCTGAAATGCGGGAGACTGTCAGTGCACCTGAACAAGAACAGCAACGTCGAACTTGGAATAGTACTTCTTCACGTCGCCCGCACCGTACTTTTCGCGGAACTTCTCGACCACTGCCGACACCCGTTTGGCGTCAGTAATCGGAACCGCCTTGACCTCAGCTTCTGCGCCGCGCGCATCGATGCGCATCGACGGATTCTTGAGCACGTTCTGGTACCACTGTGTACCGGATCCCTGTACGGGCAGGAGATAAAGCGTGTGGTCTTCCAGTACGAACCAGACCGGATTAGAAATGGCACGTCCTGACTTCCTACCCGTCACCGTAATCTTGATTTCGCGATATCGGGCAAGGCGGTCTCTTAAAGAATCGTTCTTCCCTGGCATGCATAACTCCGCGACCAAGTCTCAGGATTGGCCGCCCGGGTGTCGGCTTGTCCGGGTGGCCGTTACGGTTTCGAGAACAGTTCCTTCGCAATCATGATGGCGGTCATGGCGCTGGGCCAACCGCCATAAAATGCCAGATGCGTGATTGCCTCGATGAGCTCTTCCTCTTTCACGCCGTTTTCCACTGCTCTGCCGAGGTGAAATCGCAACTGATCTGGGCGATGCAAAGCAACAAGCGCCGCCACGGTAATCAGACTGCGATCTCGCTTCGAAAGCCCCGGGCGTTCCCAGACGTCACCGAAAAGAACCTGTTTGGTTAATTCGGAAAGCTTCGGCGCAAAATCACCTAGCGTCGTCAGCGCTGGTGAGGGTTCGTTTGTCATGGTTACTCCTTCCGCAAACGTTGGTACAGCTCGCTAGGAGCGCTTATTCTTATTCATCCACACGCGCCACGTCACCGGCCCGGCTTCCTTATTACTGATTGGCTGGCCTGCCAGCTTGAGAGCGAGCTTGATTTGCCCGTGATGGTAACCCTCGTGCCAGATCATGTGCTGAAGGAAGAGGCTCGGGTGGTCGTAGTGAAGGCCCATCCCACGGCCTGTCTCGATCCTGCTCCTTACCGCGTCCCGCACGATCTTGGCGCTGTCGTTCAGTAACTCAGTCATACGGCTGGGATCACATTCGTCCACCCACTCTTGCGGGACTTCAGGAGCAAATTCGGGGGCATCCTCCGAGACGAAGACGAGGCGCACATAGTGGATATGGTTGAACATCTTGGCGACAGACGGACTGTCCTCCATCGCCCTGAGTTGCATCGCGTGGGGCGGTATGAGGCGAAGCAGGTTCACCAGAATGGCGTTGTTGCGATCCCAAGAATCGAGCACAGCCTCAAGTAAGCCCTCTGATGTTTCCGACATGTCCACCCCTCTGCGCTGATGCGAGAGCTGCGATGATCTCACATCCGCTGACCTTCAGCTTAGCTTCAGCGATCCACCATTTTCTGCAAGTGCTCTGGGTATCGGGCGCCTTCCAGCTTGATCTGTGAAGCAGCATCGTCGATCTCACTAAGATCGTCTGGCGTGAGTTGAACCGTGGCCGCACCGATATTCTCTTCGAGACGGTGCAGCTTGGTGGTGCCGGGGATCGGAACCATCCAGGGTTTCTGGGCGAGAATCCAGGCAAGCGCGATCTGAGCCGGTGTTGCCTTCTTCTGTTGGGCAAACTTGGTGACCACATCCACCAACGCTTGATTGGCTTTGCGGTTCTCCGGCTTGAACCGTGGGACGATGTTACGGAAGTCCGTCTTGTCGAACTGTGTGTCTTCCTTAATCGTTCCGGTGAGGAATCCTTTGCCAAGAGGACTGAACGGGACAAACCCAATAGCCAACTGTTCGAGTGTGGGGAGGATTTCTTTCTCCGGCCCTCTCCAAAACAGTGAGTACTCACTCTGGAGCGCTGCAACCGGTTGCACCGCATGTGCGCGACGAATCGTCTTAACGCCCGCCTCGGAAAGGCCGAAGTGCCTCACTTTACCCGCTTGGATCAGTTCCTTCACAGCTCCGGCGACATCTTCGATCGGCACTTCGGGATCGACTCGGTGCTGGTAGAAGAGATCAATGATATCGGTCCTGAGACGCTTGAGGGAGGCATCGGCAACCTTCTTGATGCGCTCCGGCCGGCTGTCCAAGCCGCCGGTGTTTTTGCCGTCCGCATCAATCTTCCATCCAAACTTGGTGGCGATGATTACCTTGTCACGCATGGGAGCGAGCGCTTCACCAACGAGCTCTTCATTCGTCCAGGGGCCGTAGACCTCGGCGGTGTCGAAGAAAGTGACACCGCGCTCGACGGCGGCGCGAATTAGCGAAATCCCCTGCTGCTTATCTACCGGCGGACCGAAGCCAGCGCTCATCCCCATGCAGCCGAGCCCGATCGCCGATACTTCCAGATTGCTCTTTCCAAGTTTGCGCTTCTGCATTGTTTTCTCCTTCGACACGGTGTGCGTGGTTACGACGCGGGCCTAGGGCGCTGTGCTTCGCGCCAGCGAGCCGGCGGAACTCCTTCCCAGATGCGGAAAGCCCGAACGAAGGAGTTTGCATCCTCATATCCCAATAGGTAAGCGGCCTCATTCAACTCGAGGACGGAATTGTTGAGATAGTGGCGAGCAAGATGGTGACGCGCTTCTTCCAGAACCCGCTGGAAGCTGGACCCTGCGTCCTGCAAACGCCGCTGAAGGGTACGAGAGCTGACGTGGAGCGCATCGGCAATGTCGTCGATCGTTGGCCTCCGCCCGGTGAGTTTTTGTTGTACTGCAAGGCGAACACGCTCGGCGAAATCCTGGTGGCTGTTTTGCTGCTTCAGCTCTTCTTCAAACTGCGGGGCAAGGATGGCGAGAAGTTCGGCATTTCGCGTCACAAAGGGCCGCTGAGCGTCAGAGGAGCGAAACACGATCACGTTACGCCCAGCCCCGCAGACCACGGAACAGCCGAAGTGGCGCTCAATCGTTTTCACATGCGCACGGGTTTGCGCGAACTCCACGCGAAGCGGCGAAATGCGGGTGCCAGTGCCGTGGCGGGCGATCGAGAGCACCCAGGCGAAGCAGCATTCAATCAGCACTGGAGGCTCAACCTCGTTAGCGAGCAGCCAGCGGAACTGAATGCTCCACTCTTCGTCGTCCGTCTCTTGCCGGATTTCTTCCGGGCAGGTGAGCTGCTTGTAGCGAGACATTTGCTTGACCGCTGCAGCAAAATTCTCCGTCGAGAGAGCGGCGAGACCTGTCGGCTGGAAGCGTTCGAACTTCGCTTCCGTGCCGAGCAGCAGCCCAATTGCCGGGTTGGTGCTCACTTCCCCTATGGCACGCCAGAGAGCAAACAGTTCCTCCGTGCTGACCAGCACGCGCGGTTGATCGACATAGCTCTGGGGAAGCCCGGCCCTGCGCAGAACCGCAGAGGCAGGGATTCCCAGCTCTTCCAGCTTGCTGAATATACTGCCCGACACGCGAAAGCGCTTGTTCATCGGTTTACTCGGATTTGAGAGAAGCCATGTCGATCGAGAAGCGGTACTTCACATCGGACTTAAGCAATCTCTGGTAGGCTTCGTTGACCTTCTGGATGGGGATGACTTCAACGTCAGCGGTGATGTTGTGCGCCCCGCAAAAGTCGAGCATTTCCTGGGTTTCGGCAATGCCGCCAATGGGCGAACCTGACAGGCTACGACGGCCCATGATCAGGCCGAACGCGGGAATCGAGAGCGGCTTTTCCGGCGCGCCGACCAGGGTAATGTTGCCATCGCGGCGAAGCAGATTGATGTAAGCGTTGATATCGTGGTCGGCGGAGACAGCGTCGAGAATGAAGTCGAAGCTACCTGCATGCTTTTGCATCTCGTCCGCGTTTTTCGAGATGACGACCTCGTCCGCTCCCAGGCGGAGCGCGTCCTCTTTCTTATTCGGCGCAGTGGTGAAAACGATAACGTCGGCCCCAAGCGCATGTGCGAACTTTACGCCCATGTGGCCGAGTCCGCCAAGACCGACAACGCCAACTTTCTTGCCCTGTGTAACGCCCCAGTGCCGCATCGGCGAGTAGGTTGTAATGCCGGCGCAAAGCAACGGAGCAACCCCGGCGAGATTCAGATTTGAGGGTGCGCGAAGAACAAACCTTTGGTCCACGACGATACTTTCGGAGTAGCCACCGTAGGTGACGCCTCCCAGATGCTTGTCGGGAAAATTGTAGGTGAGGGTGAAATTGGGACAGAATTGCTCAAGGCCCGCCTGGCATTCCGGGCAGGTACGGTCGGAATCCACCATGCAGCCGACCGCGGCCAGGTCGCCAGGCTTGAACTTTGTGACTGCGGAGCCGACCTTAGAGACACGGCCAACAATCTCATGTCCTGGCACGCACGGGTAAACGGTCGGCATCACCTCGCTCCACTCATTGCGAACCTGGTGAAGGTCTGAGTGGCAGATTCCACAAACCAGGATTTCGATTTGGACGTCTTGTTCGGATGGATGGCGGCGCGCGATGGTTGTGGATTTCAGCGGTGAGGTTGCACTAGCCGCGGAATAAGCCTTCGTATTGAACATGCACTTACACTAGATGCAAAAGGCGCCTGGAGATATGCAGAACGCGCCATTGTGTATGCAGACTGCGCCAAACAGTTGTGGGGCTCTCTACTTGGGTTGAACTTGCTCACAAGCTCACGCCCAAGCGGCTTGAGCACAACCACAGCCGGTTTCGCGTTCCAGCTCTATGAACTACAATGCCTGCGCACGGAGGAACCATGGCAACTGCAGCACCGAGCGAAGCCAAGCCGCAACTCAATCTCGACCAGATCAAGTTCGACATTTGCTGCGCGGCGCGCATTCTCTACCGCCAGGGGCTGAGCGTCGCCAACGCCGGGCACATCAGCGTGGCCATCGCTCCCGACCGTATGCTGATGAACCGCTTCGGCCCGTCGTTCGCCACCCTGCACCCGAATGACATCCTCACCCTCGATGTTCACGGCGAAATCCTCGAAGACCACACCGCGCAGAAGAACGCGCGGCTCAACGAGACGGTCGAGCTGCACGGCATCATTCATCGCTACAACCCGCATGCGATCTGTGTGCTGCACACGCACCCGCCGGCTACCGTAACGTGGAGCACCTTCCGCAAGGTGCCCGAGATTTACGACCAGGAGAGCTGCATCCTCGCCGGTGACGTCGCGGTTGTCGAAGAAGACTACGAGGGCCTAGCTTCGGGCGAAGAGCGCACCAAAGCAGCAGCACTGGCGCTAGGACAAAAACGAGCAGTCATCCTGCCGAACCACGGAGCTATTACCACCGGCCCGAGCGTGCAGCACGCGCTACTTGCCATGATCATCCTGGAAGGCATGGTGGCGCGTAACTTGTCGGTGCTCGGAGGCGCCCGGGCCACCGGCCTTACGCCCATGCCGATCAAGATGGAAGTGGCGCAGCAGGTGCGGATCGGCATCGCGAAAATGAATGCGATGGAACCGCTGTGGGCGGATTTGCTGCATCGGCTGGTGCAAACCGATCCGGAGCTGTTTGCCTAGGTCGAGCGAAGGGCAAAAAAAAAGACCACGGATGAACACGGATTACACAGACAAGACCAAGGCAACCGCGGATTCAATAGGCTTTCCAGAATTCAAGTCTATCTGCGCAAATCTGCGTGATCCGCGGTCGCTGGTGTCTTACTCGCGGTATTTCGGGTCAAACCGTTTCAGCCGACGCTGATAACTGCAACTGAAAGCTGGAGCCTGAGAACTGGCACCTGAAGCTTGATAGCTGACGGCTGATGGCTGATAGCTTTACCATCATTGCGTGCGCGAGCAGGTTCTCCGTTACATCCGCGAACGCAATCTGCTAAAAGCGGGCGACCGCGTCGCTGTCGCCGTTTCGGGTGGAGCAGATTCCGTTGCTCTATTGCGCCTGTTAGTCGAATTGCGCAACGAGTTGGGGATCGTCCTGTTCGTCGCTCACTTCAATCACCAACTTCGCGGCCAACAGTCCGACGCAGACGAGCGCTTCGTCGGCGAGCTCGCGGCACGGCACAACTTGCCGTTCTTTGCCGGCCACGGCGATGTTCGGCGACATGCAGAAGCCCACAAACAGAGCCTCGAGCACGCAGCCCGATTCCTGCGTTACAGCTGGCTGATTGATCAGGCCGATGATCAAAACTTAGGCGCCATCGCGACAGCTCACAGTGCGGACGACCAAGCCGAAACCGTGCTGATGAAGTTTCTCCGTGGTGCCAGCACTCGTGGTCTCGCTGGCATTTATCCGCTGCTCATCATGAATGAAGTGCCGATCATTCGTCCGCTGCTGGAAACTTCCCGGGCCTCGATCGAATGCTACCTGAAAGAGCTCGGCCAGCCCTGGTGCGAAGACCGCACGAACCTCGACATGCAGCGCACGCGTAACCGCATTCGTCATGAACTGCTGCCATTGCTGGAGAGAGACTATAATCCGAACCTGCGCAAAGCGCTCTGCGAGACCGCAGAGGTGGCGCGCGGCGAAGAGGGTTTTTGGCAGTCGATCGCCGGAAGCGAATCCCGGGAGAGCGGGACCCATTCTCGCGAGCTGCGGATCGGGGCCTTCGACCAGTTACACGTTGCGCTGCAGCGGCGCCTGCTCAAACGGTTCCTGGAATGCAATGGAATTGCGACCGAATTCCATCATATCGAGACCCTCCGGTGCTGTGCACTTGGCGAAATCGGGACCGCGAACCTTCCCGGCGGTTGGCTGGCCCGGCGCGAAGAACATTGCTTGCATTTGATTCGCACCGCCTCGGAAGCGGAATCAGAGGCTGGCTACGAATGTCAGTTGCCAATCCGGGGTTGTTGCACGATTCCGCAAGTCGGACTGGTTCTGCAGGCAGTCATCGTTCCCGCCGAATCCGCTGCCCTCGAGATTCCCGGCACACTGCTGCGACTGGGTCGGCCTGTACGGCTGACGGTACGTAACTGGCGTCCAGGCGATCGCTTTCGTCCGGCGCACTCCGCCGCCGAAGAGAAGCTGAAGCGCCTGTTCGCCGAGAAGCGCATCCCCGTCAACCAGCGACCTCTCTGGCCGGTCGCCCTAAATAAAGACAACCAGATCGTCTGGGTTCGGGGCTTTCCGGTCGCCCACGATTTCGCCTGGATCCCCGGCTCGGGAGATGCCATCCGTATCGAAGCGCTGCCTTACCAGCCGCCGCCGGGCACCTCGCCGCCCGAAGTAACGCCTAAATGAACGAAAAGCTCGCGATTTCCGTCTTTTCATGGTGCCAATTCGGGCTGAGGCTTTTTCTAAGTCTTTTGCGCCGTTTCGCTTAGAGCGGGGTTACAATCTAGGGAGGAAGCGAAACTACATCCAGCGCCTGCCGATGGCATCTAAAAGTGTGGGCAGATTGTGTCTGCCCGGTTACACAGGAGTCTCTAAGTGAATTCGACCGTTAAGACCATCGTGTTCTGGCTGGTGATTGTGCTCGCCGGCGTCCTGCTCTGGCAGGTCGTCAAGGGAGCCAACTCCGGCGCCAAGGAACGCGAAATCAATTATTCGGAGTTCATGTCGCAAGTTGACCAAAACAACGTCACCGAAGTGACGGTGGTGGGCAACGATGTTCGCGGTAAGCTCAAGAACGACAAGGCGGCGTTCCACGTCGTAGTGCCACCGAACTACTCCGAGATGTACAAGCCCATGCGCGACCACGGCGTCAACATCACCGTGAAAGACTCCAACGGCGGCAGCTACACCTGGCTGATTAACCTGTTGCCCTTCGTGCTACTGGGCGCGCTGTGGTTCATCATGATCCGTCAGATGCAGACCGGCGGCAACAAGGCGCTTTCGTTCGGCAAGAGCCGCGCCCGCCTGCTCAGCATGCAGCAGAAGAAGGTGACGTTCAAAGACGTCGCCGGCGTGGATGAAGCCAAGGAAGAACTCAAAGAGATTATCGAGTTCCTGCGCGAGGCGCAGAAGTTCCAGAAGCTCGGCGGACGAATTCCCAAAGGCGTGCTCTTGGTCGGACCTCCGGGAACCGGCAAGACCCTGCTGGCCCGTGCGGTAGCAGGCGAAGCCAACGTTCCGTTCTTCAGCATTTCGGGCTCTGACTTTGTCGAGATGTTCGTCGGCGTGGGCGCCAGCCGCGTTCGCGACCTGTTCGAGCAGGGCAAGAAGAACGCTCCCTGCATTATCTTCATTGACGAAATTGACGCGGTCGGCCGTCACCGCGGCGCTGGCCTCGGCGGCGGACACGACGAGCGTGAGCAGACCCTCAACCAATTGCTAGTCGAAATGGACGGTTTCGAGTCAAATGACGGCGTAATCCTGATCGCCGCCACGAACCGTCCTGACGTGCTGGATCCGGCGCTGCTGCGTCCCGGCCGCTTCGACCGCCGCGTCGTAGTGTCGCTTGCCGACGTACGTGGTCGCGAGGAGATTCTCCGTGTCCACACCCGCAAGATTCCCATTGGCGACGATGTCGATCTTGGCATATTGGCCCGTGGAACACCGGGCTTCTCTGGCGCCGACCTGGCCAATATGGTCAACGAAGCGGCGCTGAGTGCCGCCCGGCAGAATCGCAAGACCGTTTTGATGTGGGACTTCGAGCAGGCCAAGGACAAAGTCCTGATGGGCGCGGAGCGCAAGTCGATGCTGCTTTCCGATGAGGAGAAAAAAACCACTGCGTACCACGAAGCCGGACACGCACTGGTTGCCGCTATGCGCGAGCATTCCGATCCGCTGCACAAGGTCACTATCATCCCGCGCGGCATGGCCCTGGGCGTGACGGTGCAGTTGCCGATCGACGACAAGCACACCCACAGCCGCGAATATCTCGAGTCGCGACTGGCGATCCTGATGGGTGGCCGGGTGGCCGAGGAGCTGTTCCTCAACACCATGACGACTGGCGCTGGCAACGACATCGAGCGTGCGACCGACCTGGCCCGCAAGATGGTTTGCGAGTTCGGCATGTCGAATCTCGGACCGCTGACGTTCGGCAAGAAGGAAGAGCAGATCTTCCTCGGGCGTGAGATCGCGCAGCATCGCGACTTCAGCGAAGACACGGCGGAAAAGATCGACGCCGAGGTACGTCGTTTCGTGGATGCGGGCTATCAGTCGGCAGTCAGCATCCTCAATAACAACGGCGACAAGCTGGAGAAAGTTGCCCAGGCGCTGCTGGAGCGCGAGGTGCTCGACGCCAACGAGATCCAGTTGATCATGGATGGTAAAGACCTGCCGGCGCGTGTGGATCCTAACGCCCCTGCGAGCAAAGACGAAGTCCAACAGGTGCTGAAACCTGCTCCGGGCCAGGGCAACGTGACTCCGGGCGAGAGGCCGGCACAGGCGTAAGGAAGCAGTTAGCGACCAGCAATTAGCTAAGACAAGGGGCGGCCGAAGTGGCCGCCCTTAGTTCGTAACCGCCCTTCGCTTGGTCCTCACCTCATCGCGCAGGTTATTCTCCAGCCGTATCAGGCAGAGTCTCCGCCTAGGCCAGAGTTAGTCGCTTAGCCCAATCGGTTGAACTTCCCACCGGTCGTTCCCGGCTACCGCAGCAGGGCAACTGCAACCCCGAAAAACAACCGGGGGACCGGTGAGTATTTCGAGCATGTCGATTACGTCTGCCGACGGCGTATTCACGATAACGAGCAGCCACTGTCCCTCGACCCTCGGAGTTCAGCAAACCTGCCCGGTGTTGACCAAGTACGTTCTACCGCACTCGGTTCCCTACACCGCAACGTTGCAGGTGTTCGATAACGCCCCGGGCAGTCCCCATGTCGCGACGCTGACGGGTATCGATTGATGCGACTGACTGCATCAGCGATTCGGGCGGCCTACGGGCCGCCGAAACTCGTTCCGTCAACTATCGAACTGTCATCCTGAGCGAGACGCGTAGAACATCGTCGCGTCCGAGTCGGAGGATCTGCGGTCTTGCTAGGAGATCACCGTGATAAGCGGCGCCGACTTCTCCGCAACTGCGCCAATCTCAACTCCCCCCACTCCCGCCTCCCTCAACGCCCCCACCAACCGCTCTGCATCCTTCTCCGCCACCGAGATCAGCAATCCCCCCGCTGTTTGCGGATCGTAGAGCAACGTGCGTAGCTCTTCGGGAACATCCGCGGCATGTTGGACGCAGCCCTCAACAAAATTGCGGTTTGCTTTCAGCCCTCCGGGAACGAACCCACGCTGCACGCATTCCAGCGCCCCTTCCAGCAGCTGAACCTTCGAGGCGAACAGCCGCACGCTCACGCCCGAGCCACGCGCAACCTCATGCAAGTGCCCAAGCATGCCGAAGCCGGTCACGTCGGTCATGGCATGAACTTCGAAACCACCCGAGATCACCACTTCCACCGCAGCCTTGTTGAGTGTGGTCATGGCCTTCACCGCGCCCCGAATCCAATTGAACTCGGCCTTGCCACGCTTGATAGCGGTCGAAATCACTCCAGTCCCAATTGCCTTGGTGAAGATAAGCCGGTCACCGGGCTTGGCTCCACTGTTGGTCAGCACGCGCCCGGGATGCACTATGCCCGTCACTGAATATCCCAGCTTGATCTCCTCATCGCGGATGCTGTGGCCCCCAATCACGGTGCAGCCCGCCTCAACCATCTTCGAGAGCCCGCCCGCCAGCATCTCTTCCAGCACCTTTACGTCGCCGTTCTCCGGAAAGCACACCAGTCCCAGAGCGCTTATGGGACGCCCACCCATGGCATACACATCGCTTAGCGAGTTGGTCGCAGCGATCTGCCCAAAAGTGTAGGGATCGTCGACGATGGGCGTGAAGAAATCGACCGTCTGGACGAGCGCCAGGTCTGGCGTGAGTTGGTACACGCCTGCGTCGTCGGCTGTATCGAAACCGACCAGCACATTGGGATCGTGTTGCCGGGCTAATTTCCCAAGCACCGAGTCCAGCACCGCCGGACTTAGCTTGCTGGCTCAACCCGCGGCTTTCACCATCTCCGTTAGCCGAGGCTTGGCGTTGTCAGGCACAGATTGATTGTAGCAACCAAAACAGATGGCCTTCTCGCGTAAAACCAGATCCTCATTCCTCGCCCCTGGTGATAATCTTCTGCCGGCCTCACTAATGTTCGCCGCTTCGTTATCCCTGGTGCCATGGTTCTCAAATCAGGAGGCGAGAAGATGAAAAACCGAGTAACCACCTTGGTTGTTTGGATGGCACTTGCCGGTTTATTTCTCAATGCTCAAACCAAGTCTGACCAAGATGTCCTGCGGAAACTTCCGCAGAAGCACTGCGATGCGTGGAACAACCGCAACGCCCACGACCTGGCGATGCTGATGGCAGAAGACGTCGACTTCGTCACAGTCGCGACGGTGTACCTCCATGGCCGTGCCGATTATGAAAAGTTCCATGCCCGCTTATTGAGCGGCCGCTTCAAGGACTCGACCTTTACGCCAATTCATACAACGGTGCGGTTCTTGCGCCCCGATATGGCCGTGGTCCACTGGAGCTGGAAGATAACAGGCGATAAGAATTTCGATGGAACACCACGCGAACCGCGCTTCGGAATGATGACGATGGTTGCAGAAAAACGGGGAGGCGCCTGGCAAGTCGTAGTGGCACAGAACACGAATTCTCTGCTAGGCACACCGCCGGAGCTCGAGGGCATCAAAACGCCGATTCCGTTGCCTGGGCCGGCGCAGCCCTGAGGTCGAGGCTGTATTGGTTGGTCGCAACCCGATCAGGTCTGCGGGAGATAGTGTACGACGCTGCGACAAACTCGACGCCGTACTCAGTGGCTGATGCGGATTCTCGGGGACGGATGCTCTAGTCCCGCTCGCCAGTCAAGCCACTGTGCAATCCACACAACAGCCAACACGCAAATACACAGCGTCCCCATGGCTCGAGTATACGCCGCTATGGATTGCTCGAATGACAGCAACCCGCAGCAGCTAATTCCGACGATCTCGTATTGAGTTTCGAGCTTGATCCGCGTCATCCCCGAAATCTGTCGGCTAAATTTGTTAGCCGAAAACTGGCAAGCGGCCACTTACTTCGCCGGAATCAAGTGAATATCGCTCCCATATAGAAACAGCAGCGCACTCTGCAGCCGCTTCGACCAGGCATTTTCATTTCCTTTCGCGCCTTCCTCCACCACTACGTCCAGCTTTGCCGGCCCCAAGCCTTTCGCGCGCAGAATCTTCTCTAGTTCCTGCACCGCCTCTGCGCCTTGGACACCTGTCTTCTCGTCTGCGCCTTCCGCCGTGCCGATCGCGATGTACATTTTCTCGGGAAACTGGTTTGCTTTCTCCGCATCCTTCAGCAACTCGCCGTTGCCGATTTGCAGTGCCGGGCTCTCAATAAGAGCTTTTCCGAACACCCCGGGATGCGTAAGCACCGTGTAGAATGCGACCGCCCCGCCGTACCCTCCTCCTCCTAGCCCGGTGTTGTGTGCGCCCGTCAGCACGCGATACTTCTTCCCAACCAGCGGCATGACTTCGTTGATCACAAAGTCGCCGTACTGTTTGCCGTGCACATCCTGCGTTTCGTATTTGCCGAGTTCCTTGTTGTCGGCATCGGGATACGGCAGATACTCATTCGCCCGCCGCGGGGTGCTATCGATTCCCACAACAATCATCGGATGAATCCGCATGCTGCCGGTCAGGAACTGCACCGTCTCGTCAAATTTCCATTCGTGAAATTGGGCCGTGGCCTCATCGAACAGGTTCTGGCCGTCCTGCATGTAGAGAACTGGGTAGTGCTTACTGCGATTGACAGGAGCGAAATAGTTGGCTGGCAGCCACACCCGCAAATTGCGAATGTTCTTATAAACCTTGCTGTTGATGGTGATGATATCGAGCACACCTAGGACGCTGGGCTCTTTCGGCGGAATCAGCGGTACCAGCTCGGCCGGCTCGGGGGCTTGCGGCTGGCTGGCTTGCGTCGGGGCCGTTGTAGCTTTTGTTTTGTCGCTCTGTACAGTGCCCGGGCCTGAATCCTGAGAGAGGCTCATAGCAGCCAGGCAGACGAGTAGGGCTAGAAGAAAGAACCCAGCACGAAACTTTTGCATGCAGAAAGCTTAGCAGGACAACATGAACTCCTCGTGAAGTATTTCGATCCACGTCTTCCGCGCAATCCGCGGTTGTGTCTATTTGTCATCTTGATCCCTGTCAATCCGTGGTTCGTCTTTCGCCCCTTTTACATGGCGACGGGCAGCCGCCTACTGGCGATTCTTCCCCTACCTCAGCTTCAAATTCACCAGCTCCATCTGCGGGTAGCTCTGGTCCCAATCTGCCGAGATGTGCTCCACGGTTAGGCGCACGGTCTTCCTCTGGTGCGGCAGGATAGGCGCGCGGCTCATGTCCACCAGATCGGGATACCCAGCCAACTGGTTTTCCGCCAACACGTGCAGTGGCAGCGTTTCTTTCTGCACGACCTGTCCCAGGGTGTTCTTGAACTCCGCATACACGTCGGCGCCCACGAGCGCCTTGTCGCCGTCATTTGTGATGTTGAAGTCGAGATAGGTGACGGTACCGCCCACATAGTTCTCGGCGGCGCTGAGCTTAATGTCCGAGAGCTTTAACTGCTGCGCATACTCATTTGCTTGCGGACCCGTGGATGCTTTCTGGCGCCCGAAATACAAAATCGCGGCCACGGCAGCGACCACCGCCACTACTCCTACCAGCAGCGGAGTCCAATTGCGTTTTTGATCAGGCGCCGGGGCGCGTTCGTAGACCTGTTCCTTCACAAGCCGATTTTACTCCGCACCGCCGGACTGCAGGCGCAGCTTACTTCCCTTTCACGGTGACGATTTTCAATTCCGGAACTTCATCATTCCAGGCAGAAGGTACCTGTTCCACCGATACGCGGAAGAATCGGGTCTCGTTGGGCCCAATGGGATTGGCAGCGAATTCACCGCCGACAGCGTCCACTCCGCCCTTAGGCATGCCCGCTAACGGCTGTTGAACACTCGCAATCGGCTGGTGTTGGTTGTTCAGGAAAGTTACTTCCACGGTTGCTCCCGTGACGTGAGCTTTGCCGTCATTGCTGACACGCCCATCCAGGTAGAGCGCTTCGCCGCCGACCGCCTTACTCATCTGAATGCTGGTCAGCTGCAAGTCCGCAGGCGTCGCCCGTACTACTACCTGTTTCACGTTGCTATGCGCGTTACGTGCACCTGTGGGCAAGAAGCGGAGCGCCACGCCCAGCCCCACCAGCGCGATGAAGGTGCTGATCACGCGCGCTCGCGTGGACGTCGGGCTACGCTTTCTGGATTTGCGTGTGCTGCTGACCACGTTAAATTCTGGCCGCTCACTCAACGAGCCTTGCGGATGGGTAGCCATTCAAAAACCTCCAAAGGTGCAGGCCACAATCTTCAAAGAGCTGGCGGCCAGTATTCAGTACTTGAGTGAGTCCGTGGCGCTGGATTGCGACAATTTTTTGATAGCAGCAGTTGTGGTAGAAGATTAACTAAATTGTATTTATCTTAACACTCCCGCACGATCAAAGTTATTGAGATGGTTAAGGTTTTGTCCTTAGAAAACGAGGATTTATCCATGACGCTTTTTGGCAATTACTGAACGGTTGGCTCGGCAACAGAAATCTTGGTTTCCGTGCGAAACTTGCGGTAATCCGAGTAAGTCACATGTACGTTCTCGTTAACGCCTTTCAGCAATGCAACGCGTGCATCCAACTTAACGTCGAAGCGCTGAGGCAGCCACAATTCATCGTTGATCCGTACCTGCTGCATCTCAAAGACCGATCCCTTGTGCAATCGAGCTACGACTACCCCAAATGACAGCGTATCGATCACCTCGGCGCGCAGCTTCACCCAACTGTAGTCTTGCTGATCAATCCAGAAGCGCGGCTTGATTTTGGGCAACATCTTCGATTCGCGCCGCTTTCCCTCGAAGCCCGGACGCGGCACGCCGTCAATCACCCAGACGCCGCGCCCGTTCGCCGTCTCGCTGCCGAGCAAGTTGAAGTCATACGCTTCCAGGACCTCGCGTACGAACGCTCGCTCGTCGTCGCGTTCTTTCTCATATTTCTGCATGCGCTTTTGCCGCTCTTCCGGAGTCTCGTTCTCGCGCTTCCGCGTTTCCTTGTCAAACTTCTCGTTCTGTTTTTGTTGCTCTTTTTCCGACAGTGGCTTGTCGTCCTTTGCAACTAGGCGCTCGAAGGGCTCGCCGTAGAGCACCATGACCTCGCGGGTCTCAGACTTGCTCGACTTTACGTTTCCGTCACCGTCGAGCGCATCCTCCCGCGTCCGCTCCAGGAACGTGTAATCCTTCGCTGCCTGCCAGTTAACGATGTCCTTGGCCACCGCGCGCTCCATGATCTGCCGCGCGCCCACCTGCGGAGGCGCTAACCCTTCCTTCACCCCCGCAGACGTTCCAGTTCCATTGTGTGAGGATTGGGCGGCGGAGCGCTGCGGCTCTTGCGCGCCCGCCGGCATCATGCCAACGGTAAGCAGAACCGCTACGCAACGGAGTTTCCTACTCATCGTTATTGCAGACGCAATCGACGACAAAAAGTTTCGGCGCTGGAGCAGGTTTGCTGTCAGCGCCGTGAAAATCGTGTGAACGCTTGCTTCGTTCGTGACTGGCCCGCATATCCCTTCTTTTCGGGATATTATCTTACTCGCCCGCCACCGTCATGCCGTCAATCCGCAGGGTGGAAGCTGCAATCGAGTTACGGAACTCAAGGTCGTTACCGATCTCGCTCACGTTGGCGAACATATCTTTCAGATTTCCGGCTACTGTGATCTCTTCCACGGGATACCTCAGCTCTCCGTTTTCGATCCATAGTCCTGTCGCGCCACGCGAGAAATCGCCTGTTACGAGATTTACACCAAAACCGAGAAATTCCGTCACAAATAAACCCTCGCTGATATCGGCGATGATTTCCTGCAAACTCTTTGTCCCTGGCTGAAGGAAGAAGTTACCCGGGCCGATGCCGGGCGTTCCCGCCAGGTTTCGTGATGCGTTCCCCGTAGTTTGCATACCGAGCTTTTTGGCCGCGTAGGTATTCAGCAGATACGACTTCAGTATTCCGTTCTCTACGACCACTGTTCTGCGGCTCTTCACGCCTTCGGAATCACATGGGCTCGTGCCGAACAGTCCTGGCAGCGTGCCGTCATCCACGATGTTGATGTTCTCACCGGCTACCTTCTTCCCCACCTTTCCCGCCAGGTACGAAGCTCCGCGATACACCGAGTCGCCATTCACCGCTTCGAAGATATGCCCTATCAGAGAACCTGACACAGTGTTCTCGAAGACTATGGGCACCTTCGCGGTCTTCACTTTGCGCGCACCCAGCCGGCGCAATGTGCGCTTGGCCGCGACCTCGCCCACGTGCTCCGGCGAATCCAGTTTCTTCAGCGTCATTGCCACGGAGTACCAGTAGTCGCGTTGCATCGCCGCGCCCTCGGTTTGCGCAATAGGCACAGCCGACACCGAGCAGTACGACCGGCGCGAATCGCCCACAAACCCGTTCGAATTCGCCAGCACCTTGTAATAGATGGAAGCATCGAAGCTGCCGCCCTCCGAATTCGTGATGCGCGGATCGGCCGACATCGCCGCCTTCTCCGCCCGTCTTGCATAGTCGATGCGGTCTGCCGTCGATAGAGAATACACGTCTTCGTTGTACAGTTCGAGATCGTCCTCCAGCTTGCCTTGCTGTTCAGGCGCGGGAATCCCGGCCATCGGGTCTTCGCTGGTCACTTTCGCCAGGTGCAGCGCCGCATCGACCATAGTGCGCAGCCCCCCGGGTGAAAGATCGCTGGAGTGGGTGCTGGCTGCGCGTTGTCCAAAGAACACGCGCACGCCAATTCCCTTCGAGCCCGACTCCTTCAGCGTCTCGACTTCGCCCAGTCGCACCGTGGTGGAGAACTCGCTACCGTCCACGGCGACCGCTTCCGCGGCAGTGGCGCCTCCCTGTATCGCCTGGCGCACCACATCGACAGCGATCTGCTTGAGGTCGTCGGATGATACTGGCGTGCTTACCGCACCTTCTTGCGCGATTGCGTTCATGAAGTCCTTGTATGAATGAGAAAGTATTGAGCCGAGGACTTTCACGCTTTTACGCAGATGAAAGCCAGTCTAAGATCACTCTCAATTCTTATCCGTGTAATCCGCGGGGAAATCTGTTTTGACTTTGTCCGATCCGCGCCACCCGCGGAATCCGTGGTTACCTTTTGTCTTTTCCGACAACTGACGGCTGACAAATGACAACTAAGCTCCCGTTCCGCCGACTGTCAACCGGTCCACTTTCAGGGTTGGAATTCCCACGCCCACCGGCACGGACTGCCCGTCCTTCCCGCAGATCCCGATACCTTCGTCGAGCTTCAGATCGCTGCCTATCATCGACACCTTTGTGAGCACATCCGGACCATTCCCGATCAGTGTCGCATTCTTCAGTGGAGCTGTGATCTTGCCATCCTCAATCAAGTACGCTTCCGACGCCGAGAACACGAACTTGCCATTGGTGATGTCCACCTGTCCGCCACCGAAATTCACCGCATACACACCACGCTGCACCGAGCGAATAATGTCTTCCGGCGCGTCATCGCCTGCGAGCATGTAGGTGTTCGTCATGCGCGGCATTGGGATGTGCTGATAACTCTCGCGCCGTCCGTTTCCCGTGTTCGACATGCCCATCAGACGTGCCGACAGCTTGTCAGTGAGATAGCCCTTCAGAATCCCATTCTCGATCAGCACGGTATTTGCCGTGGGATTGCCTTCGTCGTCCACGTTTAACGAACCGCGCCGCCCCGGCATAGTGCCGTTGTCCACCACGGTGCACTTGTCGCTGGCCACGCGCCGGCCCATCATCTCAGTGAACGCCGACGTCTTCTTGCGATTGAAATCCGCTTCCAGTCCGTGGCCGATCGCCTCGTGCAGCAGCACGCCCGGCCATCCGGGTCCGAGCACCACTTCCATCTCGCCCGCCGGCGCAGGCTTCGCGTCCAATTGGATGATCGCTTGCCGGGCCGCCTCTTTCGCGTAATACTCCGGGGCCTTCTCGCTGAGGAAAAAGTCCAGTCCAACACGCCCGCCACCACCCGCCGTTCCAGGCGCCGACTCGTTGCCCGACTTCGCCAGGCAAAACACATTCAATCGCGCCAGTGGTTGCGTGTCTTCGGCGAAGCTGCCATCCGAGCCGATCACCAGAATTCGCCGCAACTCATCGGCATAGCCCACCCGCACTTCCTTGATCCGCGGATCGTAGGCCCGCGCCGCCGTATCTGCACGATTGACCAGGTCTACCTTCGCCATCACATCGGCCTCCACCGATGGCAGCGGAACAGAATACAGGTTGTGCGCGAGCCTATCGCTTAGTCCTACAACCGGTTGCTTCGCCGGGCCGCTGGCAATCAGCGCAGCCGTGCGTGCCGCATGCAAAATGCGTTCTGGCGCAAGATCGTCCGTGTAGGCATAGCCAGTGCGCTCGCCCGAAAGCACACGCACGCCACATCCTACCGAAATGCCCTGCGAGGCCGACTTCACCATGCTTTCGTGCAGAGAAACCGATGTCGTAGTTTGATATTCGAAGTAGAGGTCGGCGAAGTCTCCGCCCGCCGAAAGTGCAGCAGCCAGATAGCGCTCGATGTCGGCCTGCGTCAGACCGTAGCGCTCAAAGAAGAACTTTTTGTCCATAATCATCTTGGTTGGATGCTCGCCAGCCACATTCGACGCTGGGTTCCCCCATCCTTTCCCTTCTTTGGAAAGGGCAGGACTGAAATCTCCGAATTTTCGATTATCACACACGGTCGCCCATTGCTTTGTCATCCCGACCGGGGACTGCGCGAAACAACGCGGTCCGAGTGGAGGGGCCCAGCATTTGGAGTCCGCACCAACTTGTGTGAGCCTAATCACAGCGGCACTACGCTTCCCGCCACCCTAAAGACACAAGCGCCGCTACAGTGTCTACATCATGGCGAACCGCTCTTTGACACTGTACATCGGCGCAACCAACGGCCTCAAGCGCCGCCCCCCATCTGAAGCTACAGGAGCGTCGGCTGCTGGCACGCGTCCGATATCACCAGAACGACGGCGGCTTCGGCCGCAACCGATACTTCGCCGGCTGTGAGCTCTCCGAGTCGGCGCCGCTGCTATATCTCGTTGCTCCCGCACTGCGCACACATCCGGCAACCGACAGGTTACTCCGCTACCTCTCTCCCTCAGATTCCTTGGTCCGTGATACAGCTCGACGAACGCTGACGCGACGGCGCATGCATCAGCCGCAAACACCTGCATAAGGGTTCAACCAAGGATTGACGCCGCTTACACAGACACGACAAGGACAGATATCCTCGTCTTGGTCCACAATGAACCTTACTGACCGTATCTACCTCGCGGTGCATGCCGGGCTGACACTGCTGGTTTGCTTCCGGCACGAACACGTCGCCCGCTGGCCCTACTTTGTGGCCTGGAATCTGATCGCGATGGTGGCGATTGTCCTGCTGGCGCGAATGCAACAAACAAGCGTTGCATGGGAATTTGCCCATGATTTCCTTCCAGGGCTCATATTCTTTACTAGCGTCTTCGAGGAAGTCGCATTGCTCTGCCTGACCATGGTTGGCCGCTGGCAGAACCAGCATCTTCTCGGGCTGGAAACTGCTCTTTTCCCCGTGCCCCCATCGCTCTGGCTCCGGCAACACGTGCCCAGCTGGGGTGTGGAGCTGCTTCAGTTCGGCTATTTTGCTTTTTACCCGATGTACCCTGTTGTAGGACTTCTGTTCTGGAGCTGGCGTCACCGTGCTGGATTCCAGAGAGCCTTCCGCGATATGACTGACGCGGTCAGCATCGGCTACGTGATCTGCTACGTCGTGTTTATCGCTTGGCCGACGCAGAGTCCGCGGCATGCTGGAAGCGTGGTGCCTGCGGCGCACACCGGCCCGTTTAGCTGGCTGGTCGGGTTGATCCAGAGCAAGGGCGGCGTGCATTGCAACGCGTTTCCTAGCGCGCACATCATGCTCGCGTTCGTGCTTCAGGTTTTCACCGCGCGTTACTGGCGCAAGGCAGCTCCCTGGTTGCTCGTCATCAACCTGCTGATGTGCCTCGGAGCGGTTTACGACGGATATCACTATGCAGTGGACGTGATGGCAGGCTCCCTTGTCGGACTGGTGGTCGCGACAGCGTATCTTGCATGCATCCGTGGGTGAGGCCGTCGCTGTCTGCAATCCGGCGCGAGCGTTTTCTCACTCTCCTTGGGTCAATCCAGGACCAGAAGGCCGCGCTTCAGGTATTCGTCTATGCTATCGCTGGTGGCCACCGGGGGCGTAACGACAAGCCGGCGTAGCGGCGAACACTCCTCTCCGTTTGCTCTGCCTACAGCGGTATGTTCCCGTGCTTCTTTGGTGGGTTCTTGTCCCGTTTGTTCTCCAACATCTCTAGAGCCTGGATCAGTTTCTTGCGGGTGTCGCGGGGGTGGATGACGGCGTCGACGAAGCCGCGCTCGGCGGCGACATAGGGGTTGGCGAAGCGGTCGCGGAACTCCTCGATCTTAGCGGCACGCTCGGCGTCGGGGTTATCGGACTTTTCGAGTTCGCGACGATACACGATATTAACCGCCCCTTCGGGGCCCATGACGGCAATTTCGGCGGTGGGCCAGGCGTAGTTCACGTCGGTGCGAATGTGCTTTGAGGCCATTACGCAATAGGCTCCGCCGTAGGCCTTGCGGGTGATGACGGTGATCTTGGGCACGGTGGCCTCGGAGAAGGCGTAGAGCAGCTTGGCGCCGTGAGTGATGATGCCGCCGTACTCCTGCTTGGTGCCGGGGAGGAAGCCGGGCACATCCTCGAAGGTAATGAGCGGGATGTTGAAGCAGTCGCAGAAGCGCACGAAGCGCGCGCCCTTGATGCTGGCGGTGATGTCGAGGACGCCGGCGAGGAAGTTGGGCTGGTTGGCGACGATGCCGACGGACTTGCCGTTGAGGCGCGCGAATCCGATGACGATGTTCTTGGCGTAGTACTCGTGGACCTCCAAGAAATAGCTATCGTCGACGACGTGGTGGATGACGTCCTTGATGTCGTAGGGAAGGTTGGACTCGGCGGGGACCAGCGTGTCGAGGACTTCGTCGGCGCGATCGATGGGGTCGGTGCACGATTTTCGCGGCGGATCGTCGAGGTTGTTCGATGGCAGGAAGCTGAAGAGTTCGCGGATCATGCTGAGGCATTCGGCGTCGTCGTGAGCGAGGAAGTGCGCGACACCCGATTTGGCGTTGTGCGTCATTGCGCCGCCGAGCTCGTCTTTGGTGACCTCTTCATGCGTGACGGCCTTGATCACTTCGGGGCCAGTAATGAACATGTACGAGGTGTTGTCGACCATGAGGATGAAGTCGGTGATAGCAGGGGAGTAGACGGCTCCGCCGGCGCAGGGGCCCATGATGGCGGAGATCTGCGGGATGACGCCGGAAGCGAGCGTGTTGCGCAGGAAGATGTCGGCGTAGCCAGCGAGCGACATCACGCCTTCCTGAATGCGCGCGCCACCGGAGTCGTTGAGGCCAATGACGGGAGCGCCGACACGGAGGGCTGTGTCCATGAGTTTGACGATTTTCGCGGCATTGGATTCGGAGAGCGAGCCGCCGAAGACGGTGAAGTCCTGAGCGAAGACGAAGACGAGCCGGCCTTCGATGCGTCCGTAGCCAGTGACGAAGCCATCGCCGAAGATCTTTTGCTCGTCCATGCCGAAGTCGGTGCAACGGTGAGTGACGAGCTTGTCGGTCTCGTCGAAGGTGCCTTCGTCGAGTAGGAACTCGATGCGCTCGCGAGCGGTCATCTTGCCCTGTGCGCGCTGGTTTCTCTGGCGCTGCTCGCCTCCGCCGACCTCGGCAAGCGAGTTGCGGCGCTTCAGTTCGTCTAACTTCTGCTCAAGATTCATGCCCGGGATTATAAATAGCGGGGTTGCAGGTCCGGTGTGCCGGGAGAGCATCGAATGGTTTCGAGATCCCACGCTTTGCCAAAAGTTGGGGCACCCACCATCACTCTGTGCGCAGGGCCTGCACAGGATTGACAGATGCGGCGCGGCGGGCCGGCAAATAGGACGCCAGCAGCGCGGTAATGAGCAGTACGATAGCAACGAAAGCGAGGACCCAGACGTCCATCGCACCGACTTCGTACAACGTGCTGCGCATAATGCGGCCGATGATTGCGGCGCCAGCGAACCCTAGGATCAGTCCAGCGCAGGCGAGCAGCAACGCATCGTGCAGAATGAGCCGGATCACGCGGGTTTTGCCGGAGCCCAGCGCCAGGCGCACGCCGATTTCCTGGGTGCGTTGCGAGACGGCGAAGCCCATCAGCGCATAGATGCCAACCGCGGCAAGCAGCAGGGCAACCGCGGCAAAGGCGGCGAACAGGACCATGGTGAAGCGATCTTCGGCGAGCGCTTCGCTCTTGATCTGGTCCATCGTACGCAAGCGCGCCACCGCAACTTGCGGATCGACCGAGTGCACGGCGGCGGCGATGGAGCGGGAGTTGGCCGCAGGCTCGCGGGAAGTGCGGACTCCGATGGTCGCATCGGGTGAGAGCGATTGGGCGAAGGGGACATCCATCTCGGGATAGTCATGGCGGAAGCTTTGGCTTCTGACGTTGTGGAAGACGCCGACGATTTGCCACACAACTTCGGGGCCGAGCTGCGGCGAGCCGGGAATGATCTCCTCGATGGCGATGCGTTGCTGCAGCGGATCGACGTCCCGCAAGTAACGCCTGACGAATTCCTGGTTGACCATGGCGACCCGCACGCTCGATGCGGTGTCCTGCGGAGTGAAGCTGCGGCCCTGGATGACATCGATGCCGAAGGTCTTGAAGTAGTCTGGCGAGACAGATTGGAAGTCGACAGGAGGACGTTTGGAAGGATCGCTATAGGTGGGCCCGCCGACGAGACGGAAATTCATATTGTCACTGGCCCAGCGAAGCGGCAGGCCGGTTACCGTGGCGACAGAAGAGACTCCCGGCACAGCACGGATGGCAGCCAACATCTGCTCGTTATACGTATTCATCTCGGCGGTGGAAGCGAAGCGTCCGTGCGGCTGAAGAAGCATAAAGGTGAGCACGTGGTCGGTTTGAACACCGAGGTCGACCCGCGTGAGGTTCCAGAAGCTATGGATGGCGAGACCTGCACCTGCGAGCAACGACAGGGCGAGACTGAATTCTCCGACAATGAGCAGACGGCGCAGCTTGTGGCTCTTCAATCCGGAGGTCGAGCGACCGCCATCTTTTAGCGCTTCCTGCGGATCGACTCGCGAGGCGAACCAGGCGGGAGCGCAACCGAACAGCAGTCCGGCGAGGGTGGTAGCGGCGAGAGCGGTGGCGAGGACGGGTGGATCCAACTGGAAGTCGGCCTCCGAGGGCAGGATGCCTTCTGGCACTATGCTCACAATGACGCGCAGCAGAACCTTACCGAAGGCGATGCCGAAGGCGCCGCCGAGCACGGCCAGCATTAGGCTTTCGATAAGGAACTGAGTGAAGACCTGCAAGCGGGTGGCGCCCATGGAAGTGCGGATTGCGATCTCGCGCCGACGTCCGGCGCCGCTGGCCAGCAGAAGGTTGGCGATGTTGGCGCAGGTAATCAGCAGGACGAATCCGACCGCTCCGAGGAGAAACCAGAGGTTGTGGATGCGCTCGGGCGGCAGGAAGTCGTTTTTCAGCGGCTCGACGCTCGCACCCCATCTGCTGTTGGACTTGGGATAGTTTGCCGCAATGTGCGAGGTGACAGCGTTCATGTCCACCTGCGCCTGTTGCACGGTGACGCCGGGCTTGAGGCGTCCCATGACAAGCACCCAGTGATAGTCGTGGTTAATCTGGTCAGGCGTGAAAGCGAGGGGAGCGATGAGTTCGAAGCCCAGACGATCAGCAAGGCCGGGCGAGAGCACTCCGACAACCGTATGCGGCGCACCGTTCACGCGCATGGTGGTGCCGACGATGTTTCGGTCAGCGCCAAGTTGGTTCCAGAGCTTGTGGGTGAGGATGATGACGTGATCTTTGCCCGGAATGCCTTCTTCGGGAAGGAAGTCGCGACCGAGCATGAGGGGAATCCCCTGCAGGGTGAAGTAGCCGGGAGTGGCGCGGCGTCCGAGCAGTTGCTCTGGCCGGTCTTGCGTGGCGACATTGAAGCTGGCTCCCGACCAGGCAACGAGCTGCTGGAAGGATTCTTGTTGTTGCCGCCAGTCGAGGAAATCGCCGGCCGAGACGCCATTGCGATGGCCATTCACGAAGGACCAAACGATGACTAACTGGTGAGCATCGGGATAGGGCAGCGGCGCAATCAGCGTGGCATACACCACAGTGTAGATGGCTGTGGTGGCGCCTATGCCGATCATGAGGGTAGCGATAATCGCAACCGTCATGCCCGGACGGCGCCGCAGACCGCGAAGACCATAGCGAACGTTACGGAGCAGAGTGCGCACGGACCACCTCGGGGGATGGAATAGCACGTGATGCGCCAATGTCAGAGACTGAAAACAAAAGGGGTTACGGAGGAAAGAGTAAAAAACGACGTCCGGCGGTGGACACGCGAGCAACCCACAGGTGAACCCGGATTACGCAAGCGACTAGCAACTAGCAGAAAGCAAAGCCTTATACGGTATGGACTATCAGGACCCTCGAATCGCCGAGACTTACAACATCGCTAACCCGCGAGCGCCGGATGCCGACTTCTACGTCTCGCTCTCCGGCGAGCGCCCGTGTAGTGTCCTGGATCTTGGTTGCGGTACGGGCACTCTATGCTGCGCGCTGGCCGAGCGTGGTCATCGCGTCACAGGCGTTGATCCAGCAGCGGCGATGCTGGACGTGGCCAGAAGAAAACCTCACGCTGAAACGGTTGATTGGGTCGAGTCCTCCGTGCAGAGCTACCGGTCGCAGCGACGCTTCGACCTGATCCTGATGACCGGACATGGCTTCCAGATCCTGCTGACCGATGTCGATATTCTGGCAGCATTGGCGACCATGCGTCTGCACCTCAGCGAGGGCGGCAGGGTTGCGTTTGAGACCCGCAATCCGCGAATGGATTGGGCTGGCGAGTGGACGGCGCGACCTCCCGTCGTCCACACATTGCGCGGCGAACAAATTGTCGAGACGTTGGAGGTTACGAACAAGGATGGGGAATTCATCTCATTCGAGACTCACTACCGCTTTGCACACGAGACGCTGACCACGAGGAGCACGTTGCGGTTTCCATCGCAAGAACATGTCGAGGAGTTGATGGTACGTTCAGGGTTAGTTGTCCGACACGTCTTCGGAGTCTGGGACGGTAGCCCGTTCGACGAGGCGCGCTCGCGAGAAATAATCTTTGTCGCCCAAAGCGCAGAATAATGCGCGGTTCGGCTTCCTCGTCCCACCCTATCGCCAAAGACGGGCGATAAGTTGGGCACCCGGGTTCATTTGTTGTTTCAGTGCTTCACTATCTCTATCGTTGTGCGAAGTGCTGCCAGCCTTCGGGTTTAAGTGGACGCGTTGTGCCATCGGGCATCCACAGCTTGAGTTGCCGGTCTTTAGTCATCCCTCCGATCCGCGTGATGGGAATACCCGCGATCCGTTCTGGAAGGCGTCTCACTCTATCAGGCGGCACGGTAAACAGCAGCTCGTAATCCTCTCCCCCGTGCAGCGCGTGGCGAAACGACTCGTCTGAAGGGAGCGCGGGAAGGACGATCTGGTCCACCACCGCTCCGACGCCGCTTTCGTCGCAGACATGCTTCAGGTCTGTGGACAGGCCGTCGCTGGTGTCGATCATGGCCGAAGCCAGTTGGTGTTCGCGCAGAAACTGGCCGACCGCGATGCGCGGATCGGGATAGAAATGCTGCGGATACCTGGAAGGCTTCAGCTTTTTGCCGGCGCGGAGTTCTTGCAGTGCAACCACCGAAACGCCGAGTTGGCCGGTGACGTAGAGGAAGTCTCCGGGCTTTGCGCCCGAACGCATGACGGCGCCGCCGCGAGCAACGCTGCCGGCTACGACAATGTCGGCGAGAACGCCATGCGGCGATTGGGCAGTATCTCCTCCGGCAAGTTCCACGTTGTACTGCCTGGCGAGCTTTAGCAACCCGCTCATGAAGTTGTCCACCCAGCGCTGCGGCAGGGCGCCCGGCAGGGCGAGCGACAGAAATGCCCATCGCGGAATCCCACCCATTGCGGCGATATCGCTCAGTCCGCGCGCCAGGCAGCGGTGGCCGACCGAGTCAGCAGGGTGCCATTCGCGACGAAAGTGTATGCCCTCGAGAGAGAAGTCTGTGGTGAGCAGGAGCTTGTGTCCGCGAGGAAGATCTAGCACAGCGCAATCGTCACCGATAGCGGCACCTAATTTGTCTGCCGTACGACGAATCCGGTTGATGAGTTGACGTTCCGGAAGCGGCATCAAAGCAGTTTCAGGTTTCAAGTTGCAACTTTCAAGTAGAAACCCAGTTATCAATTGCCAGTCGCCAGTTAGTCAAAGTAGTCAAACAAGGTCAACCGATCGGAGGGATCACGTTGATAAGACTTGAGATCGGAAGAACTTTGTTCCCGACCCTATCGCCAAAGCACGGCGACAAGCCAGGCCACCGAGCCCACCTCGGCGAAGCGCTCGTAGAGGACTCCGGGGCTGGGGCACAGCAGTTCTGTCCGAATAACCCAAACGAGGCAATCGGCATCAAAAGAGCCAAAATCCACTTCTCCCACTTTTGTCGCAAGGCCATGCTCAAGTGTCATTGACTCAGGTTGTGGGCATCTGTTACGGTTTGATGTCTTCTATAAGGCCAGGCTCCTGAGTTGAACGCCACGTTGTAAGGCTCGGGTGGTGGAGGGTCTAACCTCATGACTCTCCTGGGATTCCGCTGTCGCAGTTGGGCCCGCTGGACACAGAGACTCTGGTTTTTATAGGCAAGCTGAATTTCTACCGGAGCAACTTTGAACTGAGGGTTATCGTATTGCGCAAGCGCTTTTATATCCTATTCGTAGCGCGTGACGCCGAAGGGCAGCTACGAAAGATCCCAATTCCCATACACTACCTCTACGTCTTCCTCGCCGGGGCCCTGATCGGCATGTCCACCATCACCGGCATGGCGGGCTCGTATGCCCGCATGCTGTGGAAGGTAGCCAGCTTCAATCAGCTACGCACCGAAAAAACTGCGCTTCAGACCAAGTATTCGCAACTTGAACAGGTCACGCACGAGAAAGACATCCAGGTCGCCTCTCTGGGTTCCATCGCCAACGAAGTTTCGGTCATTTACGGACTCAAGCCCAAGCAGAAATTCCTGGCCGAGCCTGACAGGCCGCTGAAGCCCGAAGAAGTAACGGATGCTATCAACAGCCTTTACGCTCTGCGTAGCTCGGCGCTGACTGGGGCGACGGCAGCGGGCATGAACATGGGACTCACCCATCGCGCCTCGCTCTCCGACTGGATCGCCGCTACCACTGCGCCGACTCTTTGGCCTGTGACAGGGCCGATCACGGGCCCCTTCGGTGCGCGGCAGGATCCGTTCAACGGTGAAGGCTCATTCCACGCCGGGATCGACATCTCCTGCCACTATGGATCGCCGATTCTCGCGCCCGCCGACGGCGTTGTCACATATGCCGACTTCTATAGCGGCTATGGCCGCATGCTCGAGATCGATCACGGCAACAGCGTCGTGACGCGATATGGCCACCTGTCGGGATTTGCCGTGACCGATGGCGAATCGGTCCGCAAAGGACAGGTCATCGGCTACGTTGGCATGAGTGGCCGCAGCACCGGAGCCCACTTGCACTACGAAGTGCGCATCCACGACACGCCAGTCAATCCGCACAAATATCTGCGCAACGTCGCCGACAGCGCCTTCGGCGGCGCAAGCTGACCTCTCGGTTGCTTCCTTTAGCGGCGGAGGTGCGATGAGGCTTTTCGGCGTGCGCGTAAGCGCGCGCTCAACGGCCGCCGCGCGATCGAGCCGCGGAACGGCGGTGTTGGTGACTTTTCGAGCCGGAAGCACCACGCCCTTTAACGTGGCGAAAGGAACCTTACCCCGAAGATTCCCTTTGCGCGACGAGAGTGAGTCAAGGCAAGGCTTCAGTGTGCAGCGATGCTAGACAGCGATACCAATCAAGGCGGCAATTGCGAGCAGTCGTAAAGTCATTCCGAAATCATACCTGCGGCGCCGCGAGTGCCAATGACGAAAAACCAAGGACGAACAGCCAAGAGCGAGTCGCTAGCTGCTAGTGGCTAGTTGCTACAATCTCCAGGTGCCCAAATTCTTCGACAACCCGGCCGCGCGCACCGCCCCTCCCAGTGCTTGCGTTCCCGCGTCTGTGACGCTCGGCGGAGTCGAAATCCGTCCCGCCACTGTCCTCGCACCCATGGCCGGCATCACCGACACGGTCTTTCGCCGCTTTATTCGCAACCTCGGCGGATGCGGCCTGATGATGACCGAGTTCACCTCGGCCGACGGCCTCACCCGCCATCGCGACAAAAAAGCGCAGCGCTATCTCACCTTCTACGGCAACGAGCACCCCATCTCAGCGCAGCTCTTCGGCAGCGACCCCGCTATCCTCGCCGACGCAGCCCGCGTCGTTCAGGACATGGGTTTCGACCTTGTCGACCTCAACCTCGGCTGCCCGGCGAAAAAAGTTGTCAGCTGCAACGGAGGCTCCGGCCTGCTGCGCAACCTGCCGCTGATTCGTTCGATCTTCGAGTCGGTGCGAGCTGTCGTGACCATCCCGTTCACCGTCAAGTTCCGCGCCGGATGGAACGACCGCGAAATCGTCCACATCGAGCTGGCCAAGATGGCCGAAGACTGCGGACTCGCCGCCCTTGCCCTCCACGCCCGCACGCGCGAACAGGGCTACTCCGGTCAGGCCCGCTGGGAGTGGATCACCGCCCTCAAAGGCGCCGTGAAGATTCCCGTCATCGGCAACGGCGACATTCGCTCGCCCGAGGACGCCGCCGCCATGGTCGCCGAAACCGGCTGCGATGCCGTCATGATCGGCCGCACCGCAGCTTGCAATCCGTGGATCTTCCGCCAGATCGAGCAATACACCTCCACCGGCCGCTACGACACCCCCAGCGAAGCCGACCGTTACGAGATGATCCGTACTTACTTCACCATGTTGCACGACGAGAAGATGATCGGCGCGCCCGGCAAGATGAAGCAGTTCGCCTCGTGGTTCACGCACGGCGTCGCCCACGGAGCCCAGCTCCGCAAAGCGATCTACGAGTCCCACAATGAGGGACAGATCCTCGACGCCGTGGACCGCTTCTTCGAGGCACTGCTCAGCGGCAAACTCGCTGCACCCGCACCGCAAACTATCGAGCTGGCCAAACCCCAACCCCTCGCGGCGTCATCCTGAGGACGGCGCCTGGAGAGCCCGTGGGGGTCACGCGGCCTTATTGTTCTTCCGGTCCCACCCCGCATCCGACGAGCCACCACTACTGCCATCCGATTTGAGTTGGGTGTAGTCGAATTCAATCTTGCCGTAGGTCATCGAAATGGATTCAGCCGGATCATCGCCCGTCCTGACGCCGTCGATGTAAGAATCGATGAGCACATCAGTCAATTTGATCGAAAGGTAGGGGCGCGTGCCGTTTACCGCCTTTCTGACCGTTATCAGACCACTCTTAAGGTGTGTTCCCTTAGCGCAGGCAAGAAAGAGTTGTGGGCTCGCCAGACTTGTCGGCATATGCACGGTGAGTTTGCTGAATGCGGGCTTGGCCGCAGCAATACCGCTCGCTCCCCAGCTAAACGAGTCGGTTTCTATGGCTCCTTTGCTATTGGCGTCGGTGCTTTCGCCTTTGATTCCATCAAGCTGCAGATAAACGTGAGTCGGCATGGTGTTCTCCTTTGCCCCGACCGTCGGCCAGCCGGCGAGTCCAGTCAGATTGTTGAGACCAAGTGGCGCCTCAACTGCTAGCAACTAATATTTTTCTCGGTGTTCGCTGTGTCTCTGTGGTGATGTTTTTTTCTACATGCCAAGACGAAAACGGGCAAATCTTCAGCATCTTTGAATAAGGCACGGTGCTACGCTCCGAGCAGAGCTACCCATCCAGCAAAGGAAGGCTATCTGCTCAGATAGTTGACTTGGTCCACCGACGAGCTAATTGCTCGCTGCTGCGAGCTGCTAGTTGCTATCCTTGCCTGCAATGCTCGAAGCAGCTCGCATCTCTGCGTTACTCACCCCTTTCTTCGCCGACCACCATCCTCCGCCACAGCTCATTGCCCAGCTCCAGACATACCTCGATCTTCTTCTACGCTGGAACGCGCGCATCAACCTCACAGCGGTGCGCGATCCGGAACAGATCGTTACCCGCCACTTTGGCGAATCGCTGTTGGCAGGACGGGTGTTGCTTCAGTGCGGCGCGTTGGATTCTGGCGGCGAGGCAACAACTTTGGCTGATCTCGGCTCAGGCGCTGGCCTTCCCGGAATTCCCATCAAACTGCTGTCGCCTCAAACCCATACGACTCTGATCGAAGCGAATCACAAGAAAGCAGCGTTTCTCAGGGAAGTGATTCGACACTTGAACCTTGTCGATATCGAAGTCTTCTGCAGGCGTGCCGAGACGGTGACCGCCGCCAACTACCGGGTAGTCGCCCTGAGGGCCGTCGAGAAGTTTGAGAGCGCGATGCAGGTAGCCTGGCGCTTGGTGGGGCCTGATGGAACCCTGTGCTTGCTTGTCGGCAAGGGGCAGCATCCTGAGGCGCACCTACCCCAGCACGGTTGGATACATCACAATGAGCACCCGATCCCGCTTAGCCAACAGAGAGTGGTTTTTATAGCGCAAAAAATGGCCTAATAGTACGTCTGGTGGGAAACTAGCTCATCCGACAGCCGCCAAGATCGCATTCAGTGGACAAAGCCATGGAGATCTCGACAACGAGTCGATCTCTGGATGGCTGCATTTGACCCATAGTCAATTGTTCCACGTGGAACATCCAGTTGAAGCTCAGCCCAGCGTCAATAATCATGGTTGTTTACCTTGATTGTTCCACGTGGAACATTCTATGTGTAGGAAAAAGCACAACTACTCTCACGGTTAGCTTATTAGAATCAGTAGGTTCCGGTTACGGGTCGCTGAATTGCACAGTTTTTCCTCCTAAAAATTGTTTTTGCACCAGCTTTGGGCGTTGCCCGCTGCTGCCGCCCGGTCTAGTCTTCTTGTCGGGGTTTTCAGCCAGTGAGTCGAGTTATTGCAGTCGCCAATCAGAAGGGCGGCGTGGGGAAGACTACAACCGCCATCAATCTGGCGGCCTCCCTCGCATCGCTGGGTACACGAACCTTACTGGTCGACTGCGATCCCCAGTCCAACGCCTCCAGTGGTGTCGGCCTTGGCCGCGATCCTGATCGGCGGAATACGTATCAAGTCCTCATGGGTGAAGCCAGCCTGGCCGAGTCGAGGCACCCGACTGAAATTGAGAACCTCCAGGCAGTCCCGGCGCACAAGAACCTGATTGGGGCCAACATCGAGCTCGTGACGCTGGATCACCGCGAATTTCGTCTGCGTCAGGCACTGGAGCCTGCACGCAGCGATTACGAGTTCATCATCCTGGATTGTCCGCCGGCATTGGATCTGCTGACTTTGAACGCCCTGGTGGCGGCCGATTCAGTGCTGATCCCAATGCAGGCCGAATACTTCGCGCTGGAAGGTGTCACCGAGCTATTGGACACCATTGAACGAATCAAGTCCGAGCTAAATCCAGGTCTGTTGGTAGAAGGTGTCGTGATCACGATGTTCGACGAGCGCACCAACCTGGCTCAATCGGTGGCTGCGGACCTGCGGGGATTTTTCGGCGACTTGATGTGCCAAACAACGATTCCACGCAATATCCGCCTGGCCGAGGCGCCGAGCCACGGCAAGCCGGCGCTCTTGTATGATCCCCGCTCGCGAGGCTGCGAGGCATACGTCGATTTGGCCAAAGAAATCCGTCGGCGGAGTGGAGTCCCCGAGAACGCCGAGGCACCGCAGGCGCCGGCACAGGACGCCGCGACTTCCTAGTTGTTTGGTGGGAGAGGGAATGGAGAAGCGAAAAGTATTGGGTCGGGGGCTGGATAACCTGCTGCCGTCCCGCCAAGTGCCCGCGTCAACTGCCGCCCCGGCGGCCCACCACGGTGAGAGCATTCATCAGCTTGCAGTTGAGCTGATCGACCGCAATCCTTACCAAACGCGTAAACGTGTCGATGAGGGGGCTCTGCTGGAACTAGCGGACTCGATCAAAGCTTCCGGAATATTGCAACCGATCACCGTTCGGGCGGTTCCCGGAGGCCGATATCAGCTCATCGCCGGCGAGCGGCGCTGGCTGGCATCGCAAAAGGCCGGCAAAGCGACGGTCCCGGCGATTGTGCGCCAGGTTTCAAACGAGCAGGCGATGGAAATGACAATCATCGAAAACCTGCAGCGCGAGAACCTGAACCCGATCGAGCAGGCGCGCGCCTTCGAGCGCCTGGGGAGAGAATTTGGGCTGACGCAGGAGCAGATTTCCCAGCGCACTGGTAAAGAGCGGTCGTCGGTAGCGAATTTCCTGCGCCTGTTGCGGCTGCCGCCGCCGGTGCAGACCTACATCGAGGGCGGACATCTCAGCGTTGGGCATGCCAAGGCACTGCTCAGCCTGGATTCTCCCGACGCCATAACCAAGATTGCTGAGCGCGTTTTCCAAAAGCAGCTTTCAGTCCGGGCAACGGAAGAGCTAGTGGAGAATCTGGTCCATCCGCCAATGGTAGTTCCAAAAGCGATCGTGGAACGGATGGTCGATCCGAACGTCAAGGAAGCGGAGCGACAACTGGAGCGGGCTTTAGGTGTGAAGGTCACGATCACAGATCGCATAGGAAAGGGAAAGATTCTGTTGGAATATTCCTCGTTGGAGGATTTTGACCGCATTCTGGAAGTCCTGAATTCCAAGTAACCTCATTTGTTTGTTTAAGTTGTAATCGGAGCGGATGGGTGCAAAGGGTCACGGTAGGCGACTTTGAAGTCACGGTGCTGTCGGACGGAACCTACGAGCTGGACGGCGGTGCTTTCTTCGGAGTCGTACCTAAGGTGCTGTGGGAGAAGAGGATACAAGCCGACGCGCGCAATATGCTAACGGTCGGCACGAATTGTCTGTTAGTTCGCGACGGAAAGCTGACCGTACTGGTCGAGGCGGGGATCGGCTCGAAGCTGAATGAAAAGAGCAGATCGATTCACAAGAACCAAGTTCTGCTGATGAAAAGCTTCGAGCAGGCGGAGGTGTCGCCAGGCGAAATTGACATCGTAATCAACACGCACTTGCACTTCGATCACTGCGGATGGAACACCTACTATCGCGACGGGAAGGCGGTCGCGACATTTCCCAAGGCGAGATACTACGTGCAAAGGGGTGAAGTGGAGCACGCGCACGAGCAGCACGAGCGGGACAGAGTGAGTTATCTGACGGACAATTACGATCCGCTGATTCAGAACGGCCAGATGGCGCTACTGGACGGCGATGCAGAAATTGCTCCGGGAATTTCAGTGAAGCGGCTTCCTGGACACACACGCGATTTGCAGGCGGTGATCGTGCGCAGTGGGGATGCGGTGCTGTGCTATCCGAGCGACTTGATTCCGACTTCGAACCACCTGGATCCGACGTGGGTGATGGGATATGACCTGTATCCGCTGACGACGATTGCATGCCGGCACGAGTTTTACGCTAAGGCTATCCGGAGAAGTGGCTGATAGCGTTCACGCATGACCATCAGACTCCGCTGGCGTATGTAGAGATGGGGGGGAAGGGGAAGCCAGTGGCGAAACCAGTGGTCTGGGGATAGTGGTCAGAACCGGGGTCCGGCGGAGTAGATCGCTTTCGCCTTTCGCTCTTCGCGTTTCGCTCTTTGCCACTCGAAAAGATCTGGGGAGAGGGGACGGCACTTTTGGGCCATTTACCATTGGCGGTGCTATATCCTACATTGTGGCACTACCACAATGTGGCAGTAACGGGGTGAGCTATGAGCAAGAAAGACAAGAAGAAGAACAAGAAAAAAGAAGCGCGTCACCAAGCTGCTGCCAAGCCTTCCAAAGGCGGTCTGGATCTGCGCAAGGCGGAATTGCCGGGGCGTCCCAAGCCCATGAAGCCCGCCGATATCCGTGCGCTGCGGGAGAGTCTGAACGCCAGCCAGGCACTGCTAGCGCGCCTGCTCAATGTGAGTTCGAACGCGGTGGAGAGCTGGGAGCAAGGCATTCGCGAGCCGCGACAGGCGACGCTGAAGCTGCTGCACATTGCGAAGAAGAATCCGGGAATGTTGTTGGATTGATCAGTAGTCACGCCAAAAGATGGCCAAGGATGGGGCACCCCGCTGTTCGTTCTTCGCCTTTTTGCTTCCCGCCCTATCGTCCCAAAGAAGGAGGATAAGATAAGCTGCCCCAACCAACGCGACGGCGGCGCTCGATGGGT
>Ga0306923_10000151_pt1 | contig 48275 bp, 62 predicted proteins | sample sta12Can44000108_FD_203841 | JGI IMG/M metagenome (GOLD analysis project Ga0306923, IMG submission 203841) | Lab enrichment of tropical soil microbial communities from Luquillo Experimental Forest, Puerto Rico - statanox.12C.anox.44.000.108 (v2)... | ecosystem: Environmental > Terrestrial >... | reverse complement strand
AACCAACGGAGTCAGATATGTCAGACACGACAACGAACGAAACTTCCCGCAAGGCCCGACGCGACTGGATTGACGCGAAGGGGAACCCCGTGGAATCTGGTGATGAGAAGGACGCGGTCGGTTTCCGCTATACTCATATACCTACCGCGAGGCGCATTGAAGCGGACTTCGATCCGGATACCGACATCGGGCCGTCCGAGGCGGTATTTGAACTGAGCAATATACCGGAACCTACCAAGACCATGCTCGCCATATTCGGCGGTCTGACCTTGGCTGGCAATATCGTGTCCACAGCGACTAACCCGAAGTCGAAGGGTGATCCGCTGGCGAACCCGATCCCGGACATCGTTGCCCGGTTCGAAGAGATGGGCAACGGAGTGTGGAGTGGCGAGCGTGGCGCTGGTGGGCCTCGGTACAACTTCGACGCGTTGTCGAAGGCGATTGCCGCGGTCAAAGGTGAGAACGATCCGAACCCCTACTTGGCCAAGTTGGAGGCCAAGGAGAAAGTTACGATCAAGGGCAAGGGCTCGATCCTTTATGCCGCTTACGCCATGAAGAACACGGAAGTGCAGAAGCACTACGCGAGGCTGACTGGTGCCGAAGAAGTGAAGGCAACAGACCTCTAAGATCCAGATCGGGGCGCGCAAATGCGCCCCGACGATCTTGTTCCAGATCGGGCCGAAGCGGCCCGATTTTTTTTGCTCCTGGTTCCCTTTACACAAATATAGAGACTTCACCAGGATAGCTGGCGCGCGAGCGCGCGAGGTCTTTACACAAATATAGAGACTTGCTCAATGGTGCCTCAATGTGCCTCAATATCCCTGGTGTCCAGTATTCGGCAGACCCCCCACACCCAGAGGCCGGAACCATGATGGGGCCATTAGCGGTGTGATAATGTACCCATGTTGGAAAGGGTAGGGTGGGGTACTCATGCTCCAGAAATTTTTTTTTTCATATTTCTATATATACACAGAGGGAGCAGCACCCACCCACCGCGCCCCCGGCTGAGCCCCAGGGGTTCTGGGATTGAGGGGCATGAGGTACACTGAGGGAGATCGAGGTCTACATCAGGCATCACAAAGTTGTGATCGGTATCTGGGTGGGGTTGATTTTGGGCCGATTAAGTGCTATCTGTATTCTGATGCCCGGATTCTGACTCCACTCTAAGGATCGAGAAAATGCTAAAGATCACAGAAACTGAAGCATCCGAGCTAATCTTGGATAGCTACCTAATGCAGATCCATACCACTCTGTGTGATCGCTGTGGCTCTGGTGAGCGTTACGGTCAGCTGTACGAAGTTTGGGTGCATCCTGTTAAGACACCGAAATCAGGATACAAGGAATTCCGTCCCGCACGCGGGGCGCTCAAAGACTTACCGATTGCCTATGTGGATATGGCCGAGCAGCGCAATTCAGTCTGTTCGGATTGTGTCCACACTTACCAGACCAGAAACAATCAACCCGCATTACCTGCCGTCAGCGCGCAAGCATGGGCCGAAACGCTGAAAAGGAAATACACGCCAGAGGTGAAAGAACCAAAGGTTGCTCGCAGCGCTGGCGCCGCGGGCATCCCCGCGCCCACTCCAGATGAACTATGAACACAGATCATGACCAACTTCTCGTTTGGCTGAAGCAGTTACGCGAGAAGATCGACAAGCTAATCTCATTAAGAGAAAAGGAGATCGAAAGCTACAAGAATACTGGTTTCAATCCCGACGATACAACCCGCAAAGAGGAGGACTAGCATGACTAACCTGGTGAATCGGACAGGGGAGCTACAAGCTCCACAGCTCGATTACATTCTGGTCGATGGTTCATCGTCCATGATGGATAAATGGTGGGACTCCATTGGCGCGCTCGATGGCTTCTTGAGCGTGCTGAAAGCCCAGAATGTCAACTCGCAAGTTATCTTGCACACGTTTGATTCCAGGGATTTGGAATCGATCCAGCGAGATTGTCTCTTGCGAGACGTGGGTCAACTGACTGACGTCGGTGCCCATTGGGGAATGACACCACTGTATGACGCAATCAATCTGATGGTCCGCAAACTTGCAGCTCTTGATCCACCAAGCTGCTCGATTGTCATTGTGACGGATGGAGATGACACTTCATCAACATCCACCGATGTGACCCAAGCGCGCGCCCTGTTGGATTGGTGTCGAGCAAAAGGTTGGCAAGTTACCTTTATCGGCGCCGACTTTAACAACTTCAGGCAGGCCCGCTTACTTGGAGCTGACGAAAGCAACAGCGTCGGGGTCCAAAAGGCCAAGCTGCTTGAAGCTGGCAAGACCCTTGGAGAGAAAAGGGTTCGTCACTCCCGATCTGGTGACGATATTAATTTCTCAGAAGATGAACGCAAAAACTTTGGTGGATACCTGACCAATGGAAACGGAAAGTAAAGTCCCTAAACAGGATTTGCTGACCAAATTGCTCAAGATGACCTCCTCGTCTAACGACGGGGAGGCCTTGACCGCAATCCGGAAGGCAAACGACCTGCTCAAATCCGCAGGCTGGGATTGGGACAAACTTATGGCTGGCAAGATCAAGGTTGCCGCTGACCCGTTTGCCAATCTTCAGCAGCCCCATAACCCTGGGATGGGCGCACCGAGGCCCACTCCCCCAACACCACCTAGGCCTCAGCCCGCGCCGAGGCCGCAACCGAAACCCCAACCTGCGCCGCCACCGCGACCGCAGCCGCCACCGCCACCGCCGAAACCTTTTGAGCCGTTCAGCCATCAGACCACAAATGGCCAGACCAATAATTTCCCCGGCAATTGTTATTGCTGTGGATATTCGGTATCAGCCAAGCAGGGCAAGCTGTTCGTACCTTCTAGTTTCAACAGCGCGGCGCCCGGAGGCAAGAAGGTAATCTGTGACGCATGTGACACCAACAAACATTCTTTCATCGACCGCCGTCCAGCGCCGCAGCCGAAAACGCAGCCATTCACTGGTCCCGCACCCCGCGCCAGTGATTTATAGAGGAGAGACCGTTATGATGTGGACAGACTTAATCCTAGCCCTAGCAGCCGCGATCGCGTGCGCTATCACCATCTGGGAGGCCCGATGACCACCCCAGAGATATTGCTCGCACTGAGCATCGTAACCCTAATCGTGGCTGCATTAGCAGGAGCAAGGTAATGCGCGAGTATTGGCTCACCCTGAACTTCCAGGTTGAGGCGCGCGACGAACAGGAAGCTGGCGAGATCGCCAGCGACCTGCTCGAAGCGGCCAAAAAGAACGTCCCGTGGAAACTGATCGGTGGCGAAATCACCGAGATTGAGGAGGCTTGATTGGACCAGCTTAAGGCAATGATCGCTCAGCACGGCGCTAAGGCTCTGTTCAGCGATCAAGGGATGCACTTTACCAAGAGTGCAATGACCATACTCAAACGGAATGCCAGCGCCGCCGCCAGCACGGTTAGGATTCCAGGTATCCGGGACAAAATCCCGGACCACCTGCGGCAAGACATTCTATCCCAAAGCTACAACATGATCGAGGTGATTGGGCGCTGTAGCTTTCTCCTTATCCTGTTCGAGACCGGCCGGATAGATCCAGATGAGTCAGACGAGCTAATCAAAATCTTTAGCTCAATGTACAACAACGCCTGCGAGCGAGATGACGAGCTGCGCAAGCTGTGCAAGCTCACCATCGACACTTACGCGGAGTCCGGCTACCTGGAGCAATTCAACTCTGTGCCAGATAAGGAATACTAAATGCCCGATCTATATCTGATCGCGCACAAAGTTCGAGGCGAGCGCGCATTCGATATTGGATACCAGATGGAGGACGGAGGTTGGATCATCCCAACCTCCGGCCATCTGGCGCATCCATTTTGGACCTACAAGCTCGCTGACCTGTTTGCATATGATAACGTCGGACAACCGCCCGACGAATTACGTGACCACTATGCTGCATCCGACCTGCTTAAACGTAAACCTGTGCGCCGAGAACGCAGCAGCTTCGACGCACCAACCGCGGAGGACTTATGACCCAAGACGAAGAGAAAGCCCTAGCTCGCAGCATCGAGTATCTGATCGACCGATATGGTATCGATCACTTCCTATCCATGTCCGGATTTGTTGCTGGCGAGAAAGCTGAGCATGTTGCTGTTAATTGGCAAGACACTCGGCGCGGCAAGGCATGGATGGAGATCAGTGAAGGTCTAGACGCTTTGCAAGCCAAAGCAGAAAGGTGGAAGTTATAATGTACAGACCCCGCGTGTACACAGCGAGCAAGCTGCACCATTATCCTTATTGGCTACAACTCCGAGACCATGCCGACTGGGATTTTATCGAATGGACCGCAAGTTGGCCGGGCAAACTCCAGAAAGGTCTAGAAGCAACCAGCACCCCAACAGAGTTTGCTAACCATTGGTCACAGGACATCCGCGAGATTCGCGAGTCCGACTTTGTCCTAATCAAGTTCGATGATGGACTCAGGGGCGCCCTCGTCGAGGCGGGCGCCGGCATTGCCTTCGGCCTCAAGATTGTGGCCGCGGGCTTCGGCCCCGGAGATACCTGGACCTACCATCCTCAGGTAATCCGCGTCTACAATATGGATATGGCTCGCAAGTGCCTATACCAATATACCACGATGGTTCCTCCCGCAAGCCGAAAGAGGTTGAAAGATGACTAAGACCCAGCTGAACACTCTGATCGCCGCCCTTCTGGACCAGAGCGGCAAGCACTGTGGAAGCGCAGCCGAACAGGACATCCGGTTCGGCTCGAACACTTGGATCGCCCACATGTCGGCGAGCATGACCCTCGCTGGCATGGCCGCAGGTTATATGGCGGTGCGCGACCAAATGAACGCAGAGGAGAGGCCATATGCCCCGCGCGAAACGGACAGTTAGCAGCTTCAATCCCCGGCTTCTAACCGCCCTCGAAGAGGGCTGTAAACGCGAATTGCGCATCCCTTGCTCCACAGCAAAGGAAGCTGTTCGCCTCCGTCAAGAGATCAACAAACTCCGCGCGGCAATTCGCGCGGAGAACAAACCGGGCTGGCACCATTATATGGGTGCTGGTCTGTACATAGATCCGAAGGAGCCTGACGTAATTCTGATAAAACCCAAAGCCTCCGAGTACAAGCTGGCTCTGGACGCCGCAGGCATACCTGATCCCTTACTTCCCGATCCGGATCAGGACACAAATAAAGCGACTTCGGACGAAGCATCCTTTTTTGAGGATCTAAAGAAGTTGACGAGGGGTTAATCCCCTCGTCGATTTTTTCATCCCCTCCCCGATTTTGCTTGTGAAGTCCCGCAAAAGGGGCCATTATCGTACCGATGACCGGCCCATTGGGGTGACCGGCTTCCCGCAAAGGGGGACTAAGGTGCGAAAGATTTTTCTAATTGCATTAGCTACCACAGCTCTGCCGAGCATGGCAGTAGCACAGACCGCGGTGGGGATCGGGGCCGCGCGGTCAGACGCAGCCGCCGTATCCGGCTCCAAATCCACCGCAATTGGTGGCGGAGCCAGCAAATCCACATCTTCCATCACCATCAACCAGGCTCCAATTCCCACCGCGACCACCACAACCGTAAACAATGAAGGTACGAGCACAGTCAAGAACGTCCCTTCCGTATTTGCCCCCGGCCTTGCAGCCGCAGGCTTGGAAACCTGTCTCGGGTCAGTGTCCGGAGGTGGCTCCTTTGTGGGCACCGGCTTTTCATTCGGTAGCACTATCCCAGATCCCGGCTGCGCTGCGCGCCTTGATGCCCGGACCCTGTGGTCGATGGGACTTAAGAAAGCAGCCATTGCCCGACTGTGCTTGGGCGGCGAAATCCGAGCAGCGATGCCAGAGATCTGCAACCAATATCTCCCTCGGGTTCAGCCGGTCGGCTACCCCGCGGTTCCAGCTTATTACCTCGCTGAAGGCGAGACCTATCACGGCGGGCCGATTATGCTGGTCGATGGAAAGACCGGCCAAGATCGTCTGTGCCAGAATTACGACGAACCCAAGCATCGTTGCCGGGCTTGGGATGGGGAAACTCACGTCGTAAGCCACCACACCAAGAAGGTGCGGGTGGTCAGTGCTCCGGCAGCATCACCTCAGCCAGTGGCTGAAAATACTGAAGGAAAGTAGTATGCTGAAGCTTATTACGGGTGCCGCGATCGTTGCTCTTCTGGTCGGCTCTGTTCCCGCGCAGGCCGGATCAACGATCGCGGTGGGAGGCTCGGCCGGTGGCAATGCTGTTCTGACCGGCGCCGCGACCAATAGTCATGGTCTCGGTTTCTCCACCGCAGGTGCGGCGGGGGTCTCGACGGGTCAGTCGGCCGGAATCGGGGTCGCGACCCCGCTCGGTGGTCTGTCCGCAGGGATTGGTCAGACCAACAACTTCGCTGGTGCCGGTGGTTTGACCGGCGGCGTTCTGGGCGGAGGTGGCTCGTTCATCTCTGGTGCCGGAGCCGGCGGCCTCAATGTTGGTGGCGGCTTCACCAACTCTACACCTTAGTTGGTGCTGGTCGAGGGGCTACGGCCCCTCGGCCTTCTAACGGCGCCCGCAGAGTTATTCTCATAAGCCGGGCGTTAGGAGCTACCATGTCCAGACACAGGAAACCATACTACGTCCAGCAGAAGGTGAGCATCCCCGCCACCCTGCTCGCCAGATTTTCTCGCTTCCATTGGGACGCCGCGAAGAACAAGGTTCAATACGGAGCCATCAGCGAAGTCGTCACCAACCTGCTAAGCGATTATGTGAACCGGATGGAGAACCCACCCCTTGTTCCGGATCAAGAACCAGTTAAGGAGAAAGTATCGTGACAGACGTCATGGACGCCTTCAAGCATCTGGATTCCCTGACCCAGATCCAATTATTCGAACGCCGCAGCGCGCTGGTCGGCAGCGCTCCCGGCGGCGACTACCGGCAATTGCCCGATGAAGTGCTACAGGAGCTGGTAGCAATTCATCGGATTTTGCGTCGTACCAGCTCCAAACCCGCATCCCGCTCTATCCGCAACGAAGTTCCAACCCCGGACCAGCTATGAAAATCGAAGCCATTCTACCGGAGCACGTTGACAGCACGATGATGAACTCCTTCCGGTCCTGCCGGCAGAAGTTCAAAAACGAGCACATCTTCGGCCTCCGTCCCGCAGAGCAATCAATCGATCTCCACGCGGGCGCCGTCTTTAGCGCCACCCTGGAGCGGTTTTACCGAGAGGTTTTTTCCAATGGCCTTGACCCATCTCCAGCACTCGCCAGAGCTTACGCTACATTCCAAACCGAATGGGGAGATTTTATCATCCGAAAGGATAAGCATCCAAAGACTCCTGAGAACATGTGGGCCGCGGTCGAGGATTATATACGAACGTACCCTCCTCGATCTGATAGTGTACAACCGTATTTCACCGACGGCACTCCGAGTTTTGAATTCTCTTTCGCAATCCCACTTGATTTCCCTAACTGGCCACGGCACCCCGTTAGCGGTAATCCCTTTGTGTACGTTGGGAGATTCGATCTGCTCGGAAAGCGGGATGACCGGCCCGTCGTCCGCGACGAAAAGACTGCTCAACGTCTGGAGTCTAATTGGGCAGAAAAGTGGGACCTGCGGTCCCAATTTCTGGGCTATTGTTGGGCCTTGCAGCATAACGGAATACCTTGCAACACTGTCGTCATCCGAGGTGTCATTATTAATCTCACGCAAATCCGGCAGGTCGAAGCCGTCAAAATCTACCCGCAATTCCTCATCGATCGATGGTTCGAACAGCTCCGACGAGACCTTATCTCCCTAGTCAAATGCTGGGAGGACGGTTACTTCGACTATAACCTGGGAGATACCTGTACCGCGTACTCCCATTGTCCTTTTATACCACTTTGCTCTAGCCCCAATCCTGACCTTTGGTACAGCAATTATGAGGTGCGCAGATGGAACCCTCTGAGCAAGAGCCGGAACCCACTGTCCGACGAACCATCATCCATTGCTGTGAGTTCTGCACATACTGGGAAGGGGCCGGTCAAAGCCCCGTCCCTCTCCTAGCTAAGTGCAATCATAGCTTCTGGTCCTGCGAGCAGGACTCCAGATTCCGGTGCCATTATTTTGAGGAAAGGAAACCGAGATGACGACCAAGGTAGAACCGAGAGCTAGTGGTCCCACTACATACTCCATGACCATTCCGAGCAACCAGATCTTCTCCAACGGGATCAACATCCCAAAAGGCAGCGCCCCCGTGCTGATCGTAATGCCCTCTGGTTGGAGCCCTTCGGTTCTACTGACCATCCAAGTATCCCTGGATGGTAATACTTGGATCGACGTCATGAACGCCGATGGAACACCAGTCAGCTCCGTCGTCAATCCCGGCACATCCCTCCTGCTCCAAAATCAGGAGGTATGGGCGCCGTGGCTCAGGCTTCGGTCTGGGACAAGAGAGGCCCCGGTCCCCCAATCCACGGACCGGGTATTCACCCTTTGGACAAACCCCTAACGTCATGGAGATAACCCGATGGCGCTGCAAGCACCACACTGTCTGCTCATGGGACCCGCGGGGTCCGGCAAAACCACATCCCTCGCCACCTTCGCCCGCAAGGGTGTTGAATGCTTCGTGATCGTCACCGAGCCCACCGGAGTTGACAGCTTACTCGACGCGTGGGACAGGGAGAAATTACCAATCGACCTGCTCCACTACGCGGTAATTCCACCAGCCAGCCCCGGTTGGGACGGTCTCAAGGATATGGGAGTCAAGATCAACGCCATGTCCTACAAGGACTTGTCCGAGCTAAAGTCCGGCGTGGGGAAGGAAAAAATGAAACAGTACCCGCTCCTTGTTCACAACATGGAGAATTTCCTTGACGAGCGCACCGGGACGAACTACGGTGACATCACCACCTGGGGACCAGACCGCATGTTAGCTATGGACTCCCTCTCCGGTTTGAGCCTGATCGCCCTCCAGCATACGGTGGGATTTAAGCCCTCCCCGCACCAAGGCGAGTGGGGTATCGCCATGAGCGCGGTCGAGAACCTGGTGTTGAAACTCAGCTCCGATTGCAAATGCTTTTTTGTCCTGATCTCCCATGTGGAGCGGGAGCCAGACGAGCTAACCGGAGCCACCAAGGTCTCGGTGAGCACCCTCGGCCGCAAGTTGGCCCCTAAGATCCCTCGGTTTTTCAGTGAGGTCATCCGTGCCCGCAAAGACCCCACCGGAAAATTTCTCTGGGCCACAGTGGACACGGAATCAGACCTTAAAAACCGAGCACTACCAACGGGCAACGCTATTGCGGCTGATTTCGGCCCTGTTATCGACGCCTACCGGCGCCGCGCCCAGGTTGCATCCCCCGCGATCTTCGCGGGCGCCGCAGCTAACTAAACTACCTGCCCCTGATCGTCGCACGTCGGGGGCAGTCCCTTCCAGTGCGATCTCGAAGAAAGGAAAGCCAGATGGCATTCGACGCAGACAAGTTCTTGAACCAGACCGTCAACGCACCGATGAGCACGAGCACCGTCCCCGTGCCCGAAGGTGAATACAAAGCTATCATCGACGACGGTGACAAAGCGATCAGTTTCCGCGAAGGCGGTACCGACCGCAACGGTAATGATCTTTCTCCTCAGTGTGTGGTCCTCTTTTCCATCCTGGACGACGCACTCAAGGTGAAGCTCAACCGGGACAAGGTTCTGGTCCCGCACAACATTTGGTTGGACGTCAAAGGCGACGACCTTGACCTTTCCGAAGGCAAGAACGTCGGCCTCGGCCGTCTCCGCAAGGCCCTTGATATGAACGACGGCCCGTGGTCGCCGAACATGATGAAGGGCAAAGGTCCCGTGGTTATCAAGGTCACCCAGCGGTCGGATAAGAACGATCCGACCATCAAGTATGCTGAAGTGGCTCGGGTAGCCAAGCTCTCAACTTAGCCTCAGGTTCTACCCAGCCTCTGAGGCTACCCCACCGGGCGAGGATGCCCCCTCATTTACCTCCACCCGGTGGGGCTTTTCTCAGGAGAACACTCATGAACGACAATAACTTGTTTCCCGAAGGTGTGGTCATCTTCTTCCGTATGATGACCACGGATAATAACATGGCCAGAAGTGTCCATCCCCGCGCCCGCGGTGTCATCATCGGTTCCCGCGCCCACGACGCCCATGACGACGACTACGTTGTGATCGACGGAGAAGGTAAACCCCTCGGGTATTACCCCCGAGACTTCGTCTCGGCGATCCTCCCCCTGGAAACCGTAGGCCCCGGAGTCCCCGATGCTAATAATCCCCAGAACCAACCTCGCCATTAGCAAGCGGCAGCGCCAAGAAATACCCAAAGCCACCCTCGTTGAGCTAAAGGACTCCATCTTGGAGTCCTGTCTGCTTCATGCTCCGGTGGCCCAAGCTACCGCACATAACCAATTTATTCTGGTCGCTGGCGAGCGCCGGGTCCGCGCCATCGATCTGATTGCCGAGGAGAAGAAGAACTTCATCTTCGACAAACAAGAAATCTTACCCGGCTTCATCCCTGTAGTCCTACTTGACGAGGCCATTAATGACATCCAAAGGCAAGAAATCGAACTCGCTGAAAACGTGGTCCGGGTCGAGCTTCCGTGGCAAGATCGGATCGCTGCTCTCGCATATATCCATAACTTGCGTAAGGAGGAAAACCCCAAGCAGACGATTGCCGATACCGCCCGTGCCATTATGGCCGAAGGCCCCCGCGAGCTGGCGGGGGCTCAAGGTGGTATCGCAGAAAGCACGTTGCTCCGGAACGTCCGGCAAGCGACCATAATTAACGAACACCTGGATAAGCCCGAGATAGCGAAGGCCCGCAACGCTACAGAGGCTTTCAACCTAATTGTCGCAAACGAACAACGAGCGTTCGAGGCCGAACTAATACGCCGTGGTCGGAAGCGGATTACAACCATTGAGGTCCGACATGGCTCCCTTTATGACATTTTACCGAAACTGGAATCCGGAATCTTTGACACCATCCTCGCCGATCCCCCATACGGAATCGGAGTTGACACCGGGGGGTTCCGAGCCCGCACCGTCGTCCACCACAATTACGACGACTCCCCCGACAACGCGCGCGCCCTCATCTCCTGCATTCTTACCGAGGGATTTCGAGTCTGCAAATCCCGAGCTAATCTATTTATCTTCTGCGACATTGACCTGTTCGCCTGGATTAAGGAAGCTGCTGCACGCGCGGGATGGGACCCATTTCGAACTCCTATTACCTGGATCAAAAGTGACGTTGAAGGGATGGCACCTTGGGGACGGGAAGGTTTTCGCCGTACCGTTGAATGGATCTTCTTTGCCCGTAAAGGTCAGAAGGGTCTCATCCATTCGCCAGTGGATCACCTCCGGCACAATCGAGTTCGACCCGATGACCGAGAATACGGCCCGGAGAAACCTGTTCCGCTTATCAAGGAACTACTGGCTGCCAGCACTCTTCCTGGGGACTATGTCCTCGATCCTTGCTGCGGGAGCGGTAGCACTCTGGTCGCTGCTCGCGAGCTAAACATGCGCGCCCTCGGGATCGAGGCCGACGAAAAGGCATTCAACCTGGCTCTGGTAAAGAGCCAACAACAGAAGGAAGCGTCATGATACCCGATATGATAGTTACTATCTTCCAGTATGTGGGCCGGACCTATTCCATCGATGGGAACGGTAAGGTTTGGGTCTTCGCCCACGGGGCATGGAAGGAGCACGCCCGTATCTCCTTCCTGCCCCCCGTCGTGCAACCCGTTCCCTTCACCCCACCACCGGACATACGCAATGACCGACAGTAAACGAGAACACATCACCTGCAAGATCGAACATGAAACGGAGCGCGCATGGTTGATCGACGACGGGAGCGGGAAGACAACTTGGATTCCCAAGTCCCAGGGAGAAATCTACGACCGAATGAACGATGGTCTGGTGGACCTGTTCGTGGAGGAGTGGATACTGAAGGAGAAGGGTCTGATCTAACCTATCGGCCCCCGTGGTACCTGTGGCTCGCAGGTTTCTTGATCTGGATAGGGATAATAGGAAGCTTGTATGTACTCACCCGTTAGCCACGCTACAATGTCAGACCCGTGGTATGGTACCTCTGGTCCGCGGGACGCTCAAATCGTCCTAGTCGGGGAGAGTTGGGGAGCCGCCGAAGCGGACCAGAGGCTCCCCTTTGTCGGTGAGTCCGGCAAGGAGCTAACCCGCATCCTTGCTGATGCAGGAATTTCCCGCAACCAAGTGTTTTTTACCAATTGCTTCGCGGCGCAGCCGCCGGGCAATGAAGCGTGGAGGTTCTTCAACAAGAGAGGAGAGACTAAATGGCGGGGACTGAATCCGACTCCGTGGGTGAAATCCGAGCTAGATCGACTATACCATCAATTAAGGGAGGTTGGGCCGAAGGTTGTTATTGCCGCTGGGAACTACGCCCTGTGGGCTCTAACCGGGGAGGCCCATGTATCGTTCTCGTCCGAATCGACGGGCGATGGTGCGACCGTCCTTGTACCTTCCGGGATCATGTCTTGGCGCGGCTCAATGCTGGAGTCAAACGTGCTCGAGAAATCCATCAAACTAATTCCCATCATCCATCCTGCCGGGATTCTGCGGGCGTGGTACCAAAGAGCGGTGACCGTTCATGACCTATCAACCCGGATACCACTGGCACTTAGTGGAGATTGGCGGCCAACTCCACCTCCAAATATCGTTCACCTTCCCTCATTCGAGCTTGCAGACCATATCCTCGGACAATGGCTCATTCACTGTGCAAGCGGAAATGAACTGCGACTGTCCCACGATATTGAAACGTCTCGCGGCAATATCACCTGCATGGCCTTTGCCGACGGGCCTTACCGAAATGGATCTACGGCCCTTGTCATTCCGCTTGTGCGACCCGAGCGATCGGGAGGTTTTGGAAACTTTTGGAATCCTAAAGAGGAGTTCTCCCTCGTCAGAACCATGAGGCTTCTATTGGGGCACCCTAATGTCAGAATCGAAGGCCAAAACTACAACTACGACACCCAATGGATCGAGCGAGATTGGGGAATCAGACCCAATCTCGACTTCGATACCATGCTCGCTCACCATCTACTTTGGCCGGGAACCCCAAAGGGGCTGGACTACCTGGCTTCCCTGTACAATCACTATTACTGGTATTGGAAGGACGACAACAAAGAATGGGACGTCAAAGTCGGGGGGTGGGAAGCTCATCTCCGGTATAACGCTGAGGACGCCCTTCGGACTTATGAGTGTGCCACCGAACTCCGTGCCCAGATCGTTGCTCAGGGCTTTACAGAACTATGGGCCATCGAAAAAGCCAAGAATGAGATGGCTCTCGAAATGATGCGCCGCGGGGTCCGGATCGACCGCGCCCGGCGGGCCGAGATGGGCTTCCACCTTAGCCATGAGAAACAGAGGATCAACCAGTGGCTCGCAAAAATCATCCCGCAGGATCTAATAACCAGCTCCGAATTTGCGCCAAAGAACTCGAAGAAGCCTTGGTGGGACTCGGGCAAGCAACAGAAAGATTTATTCTATCGCATTCTCGGGTTCCCGGCAAAACGAAACCGCAAGACCGGGAACGAAACATTGGATGCGGAAGCTTTAGAGCGGTTGCGAAAAGATATTCCCTGGGCCGCTCGGTTGTGGGACGCGTTAGAATTGCAGCGGAGCATTGGAGTATTTCACAATACATTCATCGGCGCCGAATTGGAGCCGGATGGTCGTATGAAGTGCTCATTCAATACTGCCGGGACGGAGACCTTCCGATGGTCGTCCAGTACAAACGCCTTCTGGAGGGGAACGAACCTGCAGAACATCCCTAAAGGGGAAGAAAGAGACTAACATGGTAAGGATGTATGCTAATGATCCCTCGAATGATCCCCCGAGATCCTTTGTCCATGACATCGAGGTAACTCGGCTAGACCCGAGGGCAAAACTTCCATCCCGTTATGACAGTACCAGCATCGGGCTGGATGTCTTTGCCTTCCTACTGACCGAGTCCGGGAGGGCCACCTCCCGCGCCTGCCACCTGAAGAATGTAACTGAAATACCAACCGGCCTGCGGGTCCGGGCGCCCCCCGGCTATTTTATACAAATCAGCTCCAGGATATCCCTCGCGCGCAAAGGCATCTTTGTTGCTAATGCGCCCGCGATGCTAGCAGCTGAAGTGGACCTAACCATTCTGTTGTTCAACGGCTCCTACGAAACCCAATACATCGCCCATGAGCACCGCATCGCCCAGCTTACTCTCCAGCCCCTCATCCCAACAGCCATCCTCGTCCGAGACATTCCTCCTACCGAACATCCGGAAGATGTTCATCCCGGACCCCGGCAAGGTTATTGTTGATGCGGACCTCGCGGGCGCCGACGCCCAGGTGGTAGCTTGGGAAGCGGACGACGCCAAACTGAAAGCCGCCTTCAGAGCAGGTCAGTCCGTGCATCTGATGAATGGCGAAGATCTTCTTGGGACTGAATTTACCGCCGCCTCCGGCCACCACAAGAACCCTGGAACCCCAAAAGGGAGGATGTACGATGCCCTCAAAAGATTTGTCCACGGAACCAATTACCTCAGCACAGCCCGAAACTTGCACCTCAACCCCGCGGTCGGCTGGCCCCTCGCCGCCTGCGAGTCCCGGCAGCGCCGGTGGTTCGATCTCCACCCTGGGATCAGAGACTGGCATAAGCGAGTGGAACACTCTATTAGCAAAACCCGTTCTATTCGCAATCAGTTCGGCTATCGAATCGTATATTTTGACCGACCTGATTCCGTTCTTACAAACGCAGTCGCCTGGGGACCTCAAAGTACTGTCGCAGAAGTATGTTTTAGAGGCGCGCTTCGGCTCCGAGATACCTGCCCGTGGGCCGAGCTGCTCCTACAGGTTCACGATAGCATTGTATTCCAAATCCCTTCACATCGGGCGGGACAGGGCTCTACTCTCGATCTCATTAGAGGATCTCTCGAAACTATTGTCCCGTACCCAGATCCCCTCGTCATCCAATGGGGAATCGCCGAGTCCAACTCAAGCTGGGGAGACTGCAAATGACGGAGGTCAATAATGGCCCGCGTCTTTCCAAATTGGCTCAAGGCTTATATGGACTATACGAGAGATTCGGAGAGCCCGAACACCTTTCATTTCTGGACGGGTGTATCTACCTTGGCTGGAGCACTACGCCGGCGCGTCTGGATCGATATGAAGAAATTCCAGTGGACCCCAAATTTTTACATTATCTTGGTGGGACCTCCTGGAGTCGCCGCAAAATCGACCTCTATCTCTATGGGTATGAACTTGTTGTCTCAAATCAAGGGGGTCAAATTCGGGCCGGAATCTATGACCTGGCAGAAGTTAGCAAGGAGTTTAAGCGATGCTATTGAATACGTCGAATTCACAGACCTCAACGGATCTCGAGACCGCGTTGCAATGTCTTGCCTCACAGTGCAAATCTCTGAGCTTGGAACCTTCATGCGATATGACGACGATCAACTTATCAGCTTTCTTACTCGCATGTGGGACGGTCAGAGGGATAAATTCCGTCATGAAACCGTCGGAAGTGGAGTTGTTGAAATCGACAATCCGTGGCTTAATTTCATTGGTGCTACTACTCCCTCCTGGCTCCGGACCAACTTCCCCGAAACCACAATAACGGGCGGTCTTACCTCTCGTATCGTGTTCGTGTATGGAGACAAAAAACGTGCCCTTATCCCTTATCCAGATGCGGTCATTCCTGATGCTCAGTACAAGCAGCTCCGCGCTGACCTCATCTCAGATCTCACCGAAATCGCATCTCTATCAGGTCCATACCGGCTTAGTAGTTTTGCCCGCGATTGGGGGGAAGCCTGGTATGCGGACCATAATAACCCAGATCTGCGCCCTCAGCATCTCTCATCTGAGAGATTTGCAGGTTACCTTGCTCGAAAGCAAACCCACCTACATAAATTCGCAATTATTCTTGCAGCTTCTAAACGCTCGCAGCTTATTATTGAAGAGGACGATCTAAAAGAAGCCGATCAAATCCTGACCATGAACGAACAAGATATGGTCCGAGTGTTTGACACCATAGGCACGGTCTTGCAATCGGACCATGTCCATGAGATTGTAGGTACGGTGAAGTTTTTTGGCTTCATGACCACACGTTTGCTGTGGCAGCAATCTATGGCGCATATGTCTCTGAAGGATTTCGAGGAGGCAGTCAAAGCCGCGGTCCACGGCCGCCTGCTCGAAGTGACCACTCAGAACAACCAGTCGGGGGTCTGTATTCCGGGGTCGCAAAAGGGGACAAAATCCGCCTGATAATGTCCCTATTGCACCGGACCCGCATCAATGAGGCCCTTCGGCCAACCCCGAGGATAATAAGGCTCCATAGCCTCAAGGAGCGGGATATTGCTCTTCTGGGTCGGGATACCTTCTTCTGTCTTTTCCGCAACCCCCATGCGCTGTCGTGCAGAAGTCCTAAGAGCCTTCCCGGTAATAGCCTTTGCACGGGCCTCATCCGGAAGTTGGTCATTGTAATTGGCTACCGCCTCCGCGACCTTATCGGCGCCTTCGGAATCCTCGTTCTTGACCGCATCTCCGTATTGGCGGATTAAGGTCTGACGGCGCAGATCCCAGAAATCACTTGACTCCTTCAAGGCTTGAGTGCGCTCCCACTCCTCGGTCAGGCGGCGGGGTTGGAACCCCATCGCCCGTGCGAGGATCTCGGTCATATGCTCAGTGTCCTGCGGATTGAACCGAATGGTGGTATTACCTGCGGCGTTGGTCTCCCGGCCTTGGTCGTACCACCTCCAAGCATGACTGAGAGCCCCCATCCAGTGCGGCATCAGGGGTTCATACTTCTTGAGGCTGGTAAAGTTCTCATTGCTGCTGGCGAAGTCAAACAGAGAGAAGGGAATCGCAAACGCCGCGCCGGAGGCCCGACTAAGCTGCCGCAATTCCTCTTCCCGTGGATGGAGACTGGGGGCGAGCCCAGTGAGCTTCATAGGATCGAAGCCGAGAATATCTCCCATCCCCACGCTCTTGCTCAAATCCACCGTGGGGAACCAATTAGCTCCAACACTATGCATGACGTGAGGGATGCCAAATCCCTTCACGGCAAGCCCATGTAACAGAATATCTGGCGGAATAACATCATTCAGAACATCATGGGCGAAATGCCTGACTTCATCATCCAGATCGAAATCCTTACCGAACACCCTGCCTGCAATAGTTTTGATAATGGAGTTAACATTCTCATACCCAGCAAGACCGCCCAAGCCTCCCATTGCTCCCATAATAACCGCCCAGCGGACCGCCATTCCAGGGTTGTTCCAGAGGTTGAACAACATGTTCTGGGTGAACTGTTTGAATATGAACGGGACCCCGAGCCTGCCCCGCATAAACGCGGGCCGAGCAAACGGCTGGTACTCGAACTGGGTAGCCTCCACCGCATGTTTGGCGGCCATGAAGGCCCCCGCCTCCTGCTTACTCCAATTTTTGCCACCTTTGGCCTCGGTATCTATCAGCTTCTGGTACAAAATTGGGTCTTGCAGAATGGCCTCTCTGACCGCCTTGTGATCGGGGCCAAACTTCATAGCCATATCCCAGGCGGCCCGGAACGCCACCCTCCGATTGTATTGCTCCGAAAGATCAAACATCCAAGAGGACGCCTCCTGGAACTTGAGCCAAGCTTTCTCGCCCTTCTTACCAAAGGCACGAAGGAGGTTGCGATCCTCAGACACAGCGGCGAGCTGATGGCCTTGTGTTTCGGAAATGACACCCTCGTTGACCGACTCTCCGGCGGCGCGTAGCCACGCGCCCTCGGGTCCAGGAGGCGCTCCTTTGGCCTGATCCTGCATTGTGCCTTTCTTGTAGAAGTTATTCAAATCCGTGCTGGCTTTGGCCAGAGCCCGCATGGTGTGGAAATCACCGTACTTACTTGCCATCCACGGGTAGGTGCTGAGCGCGGTCTGGGTCAAATTGTTCATCGCCGCCACGGGGCTCATTCCCAGATACTGGTGGAACATCAGTCCCCGGAGCGCGGCCCAATCGGGCTTCGGATCGACCCACGCGTCGAAATGTCCCTGCATATATTTCACAATCTTGTCCAGCTTGTTCGAGCCGGTACGATCGCCAGCTCTCGCTAGACGTTCCGATGCAGATCCAAGTGATCTGATCTGGTCCCGCATTGCATCGACCCATTTGATCCTCGTTACATGGTTGGCACCGTGGAAGAAGAAGTGCGCATACGCTCGCATGAAATCCGTACTATACCCTGGGACCAGGTCCAGGTTCCGGAACTGATGTTTGAAGGTCTGAGCCGGAGCATAGTCAAACCGAAGTTGATCCAGCGCGCCCCTTTGAGTGGCTGACAAGCTCAGCTTGTCCCCAATCAGGTCAATCATTCCCGGAGGCATCCCAAGGAACGGAGTGACATCTTTAGGTACCATTCCAGCAAGCACTCGATCCCCTGGGAGCCGATCCTTGCTAGCTTCCAAAAGATCCTTAATCTGTCCCTGCCTCTTGAGGCTGTTGGTTTGCTCGTAATGCGTAATGTTATTCGCCTGGTCGTAGACAGTGATGCTATACTTACCGAAGTGGGTGATTGGCATGAACGGGCGCCGTAACAGCTCATCGAACCGAGAATTGATGTTAGATAAATTGTTCTGCCTCCTATTCGGGTCTTTGATGCGCAGAGCATCGTTAATCAGCAGGTTGCGATACTTCTCCAGGAACCCATCAAAGTCCGAGACGACCCCCTGAAATAGCTTGACCCCCTGATTGCTCAATTTATGCTGATTGACCAGGTCCCGGAACTCCTGTGCATTGGGCCGATGGTCCATGTGAGCATAATCTTGGATAAAATTGGTAAGTGCAAACAGCTCCTTCTGGTTAAGTTTGGACCATTGCTCTAGTCTGCGGTGGGCCTCGCCCATAATGATATTTTTCTCCACATTCGCGTTGCGGTGCATAGAGGTATAAAGGCCGAGCTGGCGCAAATGCTGATTTAGTTGCTGGATCTGTGGGAGGGACATAAAGGTCTTGTAGAACCAGTTCATTCGGTCCCCGTGAGCAGCCATTGCATCGCCGTTCCCCCGGACCTCTGGAGGCAGGTTATCAATGATATTGCGGCCCCCAGCCGAGGACCCCTGCATTGGGACCGCTCGAGTTTCCGGAGCACCCTCTTTATCGAAGGACTCCTGTGCCTTCTTGGTGGTGTCCATATCAAATTGCTGTTTATGGGGCTCCGCCCAGTCCGTGGGAGCGCCAAACTTACTATTAAGCCAATCTGCGACCGCGGCGTCCGGGTTCTCCCGGCCCCCTTGGTCCATTTGCCGGAATTTGGTGACCATCTTCCGAATAGTATTGCTGACCTTTTTGAAAAACTTATCCACGATACCAAGAGGTTTGGCGTCCGTCTGCATCCACTTGGCGACTTGCTCAGCAAAGTATTCATCAAACCCCAGGAAGTAATCCTTGCTGCGGGGGACCAGATCGCTCAGCTTATAATGGTCGTGCATCCCGCGGGCGCCGGTCATTAGGGAGATGGCATTATCCCGCTCCCTGCGGACCATCCCGACCTGCCGCTGCGGGTCATTCTGCCGGGCGAGCCACTTATTATAAGAGTCCCAAATCGGAGCCTGCACCTTCCTTGGCTCTTGCTCGAACAAATTCTCCTTAATAACATGGCCAAACTCATGGCTCATGCTGGCATAGAGGTCATGCTCGGTCATGATCCTGCTAAGATTAACATGAACCTTATAATTACCAGTTGCGGGATCAACACCTTTGGCCAAGAAGCCCCGATATTTCGCGTTCGGGTCCATCTCTTGAACAAAGTCAAAGCCCCGAGTTAGTTTGAACTCATTCGCCATAGCATGGAAGGCCTTATCCAGCTTCTTCATAGGCTGAACAAGATGCTGCGGGGTGATGTTTTTCTCAACAAAATCGCTGAGGGTCTTAGTCCCCCGTGCAGGGTGAGATTTCACCTGGGGATCGGCGTCATAAAATGCTTGACCATGTCTGAATAGGTTTTCTGCCATCGCTGGAGATATTGTAACATACCGAAGGGGGCCTTTGACCTTATTCATGTCGAGACCCATCTCCCGGTGGAGATCTTTTAGCTGATCCAGGAAATCCCCCGGCCGCATAGCACCGTAGGGGTCATCCGGTCTCTCGTTGAAGTTGGTCTCTCCTGTCCTTTCCCCGAATTGCTTCGCAATCTTCTCAAAAGCGCTCGGAATTTTTTTATCATAATTTGCCCGCGCGCCCTCGAGCTGGGCTCGGTTTTCGAGCCTCATCCCAACCTGATCTCCATTATACCAAGCGACCCGAGTGACCCCTCGATTGGCAGCTAATTGCATGATCCTCTTGGCGAGCAGCTCGTGCCAGTTGGACTTAAACGGCAGATCGGCAATTTTGCCTCCTTCGGAAACATAGCCTTGCTTCGCAGCTTTCTGGTGGGCATCGCTCTGCATTTCTGCGACGATTGCAGTCCACTGGCCGTCCCGATCTTTCTTGAAATACATCCTTGTATGCGCGAAGGTATTCGGGTCGCTGTAATGGGAGCCGGTAAAGGTGTTCGGGTCTGCTTGCATCAGCAGGTCATTAGCCTGCTGACGGTATCTATCTTGCTCCTCCGAAGACAATCTATCCCAGTTCCTCTCCATTCCCTTGGCCGGTCCACCCCAGCCCTCTGGGCTCGCAAGGATCTCTTTAGCTTTCTGGTCAATTTGCTCAGGAGCATATTTGGGCGGAGGGGTGCGGAAGGTGACCTCGATCGGGTTGTCTTTGAGGCCAGGTAGAGCTTGCGCCGCGTATTGAGGCCCCTCCTTAGCCGCTTTCTCGGCATCAATCCGAGCTTGTCTAAAAACCTGCTCCATATGGCGCTGCGCACGAGGAGCCCATTGGCGCTGATTCCCCGTGCCATACGTCTCTTTGTAGTGGTCGTAAAGCTCGTTCGCTTTCGCCATCGGGTCAATGCCTTGGTCCTGAAGGACCCGCTCCCAGACCTGAACCCGATTGGACTCAATCCATGCCATAAGGTCTTCTTTGTTCGCCTTCCCGCTGACATCGCCAAGATATTGCGGAATGAATGCATCATTAAGCTCGGCATCCTTGACTCCGCGTTTCTTCAGGTAGGGCATAACATCTTTGACAGGCATACTGTCGGGCATATCATCCACGACCCGACCGAGCTGGCTAAAGAACGCATCGGGCTCGGTCCCCTGAAACATGGGAGCCCCATCCTTGCGGGTCTTCGGAGTAAGATCGACCTCATAACTGTGGCCATCGGCGGGAACGTCCGGGTCCCCCGGCTCTTGACCCTGTGCCACTCCCACAGGCGCCGCGGGTTCAGTACCCTCCCTAAATCGCCGCTGGAAGCCCGGCTGCGCCGCCTGCGCCGCCTGTGCTTCCCCAATAACATCCTCGGTTGCGGTAGCTTTTTCAGGTTCTTCCCTTGACTCCCGTGCTTTACTGATTCTTTCCCCGGTCTTAAACACCTCATGGATACCCAGACCAGCGAGCCCGCCGACCGCCATGTCGGTCAAAAGCTGGTCTCCACCCGGAAGCTGTCCAGTGGTAGCCAGACTGGTAGCCACATCTTGGCTGGCCATTAGACCTGGTTGCACCAGACCTAATTGGACCATCGCCTCGGTTACTGGCCTCTGGAGACCAGCCACAATATTTTCGTTAATATAAGGGGCAAGTTTGCCCGCGAGCGCGCCGGTAATATTGAATTTACCAACTATCCCCATACCAACAGCAAACGCGGCAGATAGCCCAGATGTGGTAATAGCTTGCCGAATAGCCGCGTTCTCATCCAGTCCGCTTTGCCGCGCGGCCCGGTATGCCGAAGGCAGATTACCAATAGCGGCTTCCGCTCCAAACGCCGCAATGCCGCCAATCGGCCCCGCGGGGGTCAACGAGGCCGCACCCGCCGCCGCCAGACCAGGGGTAACACCTCCGAGGTTACCCGCGAGCTGCGCCACCCACCAGTGGGGGTTGGTCCATCCTTCTCCAATCCCCTGTCCCAATAATTTATCTGTATAATCCTTATGCGCGGGCGTCGCCAGACCTTTTTGATATTGCTCCTCAAAACTGTGTCCTCCAACCCCAGACGGTAATAAAATCTGCATCCCCATAGCGTCGTCCGCGGCGCGCTCCGCGGCCTTGCGACCGAAGGCACTTTTGGCCACATCGATCCAGCCTGGAGGCCCAGCATTATCGTCCGGGATTTCGGGGCTCGCTGGCGGCTTTACTGGGTCCTTCCAATCCGGGACCTGGTTCATGTTCGGAAGGTTGCGGTCCTCATCCTCCTGTGTCCACGGCTTCGCCTGCGCCATAGACGGGAATTGGGTCTCAGCAGGCTCGCTCCAGTTAGGAACGTCCTTCATGCTAGGAAAACCAGCAAGATCCTCGTCGCTGAGGCCGAGGCTGCTACTGGCCTGGATAGGGCCGCTCTGTCTTGGGGTCATAATATACCTTGCGTCCATTCACATTCTTAGCTACGGCACCCGCAGGAGGATTAAACGCTGGAGCCCCCGCCCCCGCGGCACCTGCTGATGCACCTCTTACCAGCGCATAATGTCTCTGTTGTGCGTAGCGGAGGGCTTCTTCATTCCCTGCCCTCTGGAGATCGGATTTGGAGGTAATGCCTGGAAATCTCTGTTTGACATCCTTCAGAATCCCGGCGCCCGCGACCGGATCATCGAGCCATGCTTGCCATAGCTTGTTATATGACTCCCGGTCCTGTTTACCCTCTTGCGCAGCAAGATGTTCATAATAAGTGTCAGCACCGGATTTCTTCCCGGCCGCAATCATGTGCGCCCGCGCGGTGGTCTCGTAGGCTCCAACCTCCCTTTCCTTCAGAGCCTGTTGTTCCTCAAATTTCTGCTCTTCCTGCTGCTTCTCCACATTGCGCCCTGTGGCTTCCGCGGCCGCGCCCAAGGACTCCCCGAAACCTTTACCAGACAACATGTTGACCGCAAACTGCATCAGACCTGCCCGGTTTTCTGGATGCCCAATAAACCCGTTCCAAGCATCCATGACGTGTCCGCCAGCCTGCCCTACGGCCGAGCCCGGAGCCGCAGACGCCGCACGCTCCTCAGCAGATTGCCCTGTGGCTTTAAATGCCGCTGGGTCATAACCCGGAGGTACGCTTTTCAGGGGCTGCGGGGCCGCCGCGGCAGCTTGCCGCTCTTCCGCTGACTTCCCCCCACTAGCCGCGAAAGCATCCGGGTCAAATGCTGTACCGGCGCCTTGCGAAGATGGCGTAATCTGAATATTGTTGCCCGGAGGCACCAGCTTCTTGAGCCTATCCCTCGTTGCTTGGTCATTGTCGTCGTCTGCCATTATGCTCTCCCTAACATCTTGAGAACTGGCATAATACTAGCAGGTACCTGGCCGGTCTGGACCCCGCCAAGCATGGCTGCGAGCTGGTGAAGTGCCGGAGCCCCCGCGGGCAGCGGTCTGGGAGCCGACGGCGCCCCAATGTTGGGTGGTCGAAGCGGTTCGGGGGCCTTGACTCCCTGCATGGCTTTTCCGAGGTCACCGATGGCGTCCCCAATCTCCTGCATCTTGTTCTTCGGCTCTTTATTGAGACCTTCACCCTTGGGCTGGGGTGCGGGAGCTGGAGCTGGAGCTGCGGCAGGCGGAGGCACAGGTGCAGGAGGCGGTACTGGTGCCGGGGGCGGAACAGCTTCCGGGGGCGCCCCCGCGGCGCCAGCCGGAGGCACAGTATTGGGTTGCCCTGCCCTTACCTGCCCGACCTTCCCCGCGAGCCTATCTCTGGCTTCTTGCGGAGTTGGACCAGGAACGTTTGGCTTCTCATTCTCCTGCCCCATATGCGGGGTCCATATGTCCTCAGTGTCCGGGGACTCGGTACCTGCGAACATCTTGATCTTTTTCCCTCCCGTCGGCTGTGCTGCGGGAGTATTTGCTGGATCGGTCAGATTGAGCAATCTGCCGGTCTTAGGATCAACCCGGTAAGGACCAGCCAGCGGATCGGCGGGTCCCCCGGCGACCGAGGGTCGAGTAGACCTGCTCGGAGTCCCCACCGACTCGTTATGGTCATGAATTGCCTGCATGGTGGCGTCGTCCGGAGGTGGATGCCCCCGCGCCGCCCACTCCTGAGCTTGCGCCTGCGGGTCATGCAGGAATTTGGCCATATCGTCCTTGTTCAGATTGGAAGCCCAATCCACCAACGGGTCGTTGGACCCGAGGTTGCCAATAGGATACGTGCTCCCAACCGGAGTATCACCTCGAGGATCAAGGTAGCCATCGTCGTCTGCCATGTTGTCCTCCTATGGGCTAGCTTCCATATCCCGTTGGCGAACCCCCGCCCATCATGGAGTTCGCCACCGGCTTCAGCAAGCTGTTCAGGAGGCCACCGCCAGCGCCGCCTCCACCTCCGAAGAGGCTTCCGGCGCCAGCCATGAGGCCCGCGGCGATCTGCCACGGTGCAGCCTGCTGGGTTGTCTGACCTGTGCTGGACACGGAGCCTCCAGGTAGCGCCGCGGCGCCCTGGGTGAGTTCCTGCGCCTGCAACAAGGGCAGCATGTATTGGAGCATCGCAGCTTGATTATTCGCATTCAGCACATTTTGCTGCTGTTGTTGCTGAACGTCGCCAACCGCACTCTCGGTGGCCCCCGGAATCCCAAGCGATCCTGCGGTGGTCGGAGCTTGAGCAATCGCCTGATTTGTGGCGGTGAGGCCTTGTCCCAAAGCAGTATTCATGATCGAAGCTCCGGCCTGACCAGCGGCCCGCTGTGCGCCTTGCGTAGCAAGGCCCTCGGCTATACCTTCTCGGGATCCCCCGTAGTTAACACCAGATCCTGAGGCAGCGTTTCCTTGGTCCGTCGGGATCGTGTTTTGAGCAAGGTTCTGGAAGATCGGGTCGGTGGCAGCTTTAACCGCGTTCTGGACGTACGGATTGGTCCCTGGATCAAGGAACGCACCAGAGCTAAGATATTGGTTTGTACCTGCGGCTGTTCCGACCGTATTACCCATCTGACCCGTGCTTCCGAGTACATCGGCTTGCCCCTGTTGTTGGGCTGGGGTGAAGCCAGCGACCGCGTTGGCTCCTGTTGGCGGAGTAAAAGTGCTCCCAGCGAACTGCTGATACCCCGGCATGGCCAGATTGACCAAGCTCTGCTGTTGTGGCGTAAGGTTCTGGGTAGTCTGAGATTGGCTTTGTCCCGAGCTGGAGCCCATATTAGTTCTCCACTTCTTGCTTCACAGGCTTATACAACCACACGGCGCCCACTTCGGTGCCCTTATTCCTTGCCAGTTTCCTAACAAGGCCGGGCCGAACCCGTGCGATGAGGGTGTTGCATTTGGCTTCGCGGGCCAGCCTTTGGAATACCGTGTCCATCTCGTCGATGAAATCCAGCATTCCGGGGCCGCCAGCCGCGAGGATCTCAAACGCCTTCTGTGCGGGAAAAACCAGAATTTGGGTACAAGCTATACCTTGGATCATACCATCGGTAAAGCCCCAGATTTGTAGTGCGCCCTCCCGTGCGCGGCTGTAGGTCCACTCGGTAGTGAAAAAGTCATAATATCCAGGGACCTCACCAAGGACCCTAACTATGTCTGGCCAATAATGGTCGATCTGGTCCATTGACATCAGAAAGACCTGCCTTGCGGCTTTTTTGTTTTCCTCGTAAATGGTCTGAGGTTCCATCATTGATTGCAGAACTCCAACACAAGTGCGATTCCTTGCCGACCGGCGCCGCCAGAGGCGGTATTAACTGTGGTCACCCATCCCCCTCCGCTGCCGCCAGAACCGTATCCTGTTCCAGCATTGCCATTACCGGCATTCCAGACCGGTAGACCTCCTGCTCCAAACAAGGAATTGGCTCCGTGACCCAGAGTAAGGGCATATGGCGACCCGCTGTAGGTCGAGGTATAATATCCCGAACCCCCAACATTTCCGGGGACCGCGATTATGTTCCCGGTCCCCGCCGCTGCGGGCGCGCTAGGAGCGCTAAACGCTGCGCTACTGATTCCGGGTCCTCCCGAACCCCCGTTTGCGGTGCAGAGGGCGCCAATGCTACTATTTCCGCCGTTCCCACCTGGATTGGCGCCAGCGGCTCCCGGCGTCCCTCCTGCACCGACGGTAACAGTCTGCGAGACCCCAACTGCCGCCGCAGTCGCGAGATGTTTCGAATATCCACCAGAATTCCCTCCGCACCCAGCATAGCCTCCAGAGGCACTACCGTTATTGCAGCCACCACCAGCCCCACCACCAGCCTGGACGGTCATAAGCGCAAATAGCAGCCCGGCTGAGGGAGTATAGGTAGAAGTGCCAACCGTGGTAAATTGCTGGATTTTGATATTCTTGACCGTGGTCGAAGCGAAGCTATTCATCGGAAGCCACAAGCTTCCATTGTAGTAATACGGCCCCTCTCCCCACCCCGGATTCCAATGGGTGCCGTCGGCGTAGGCGTAGGTTCCCCGACGCGGGCGCGGGGGCGCAGTATTCCAGATATGATCCGGTTCGGTGCTCTGGAGTGCGGTCGCTACAAACCCGAACTCATCCTCCACATACTTGGCAAGGTCAAGGACGCTCTGCCCTAAGTTAATCAGGGAATCGGTCTTAATAGGGGTAAGTTTCTTGACCGTAAAAGGCATTAGAACCTGCCGAGCGTAACCATATCCAACTTGTAGCCATCTAGCTTCCAGCCATTCGCCCCGGAAATTTCAACACAGAGCGCAGCACCTTCCGCTGTAACATCTGCCCACTTCTGGGTATTAGGATCGAAGGTCACATACGGGCTCCAGGTGATTGGCCCGTTAGGTCTTTCCTGACCCCCGAGCCTGATCTGCACCTGGCTCCCGCTCATCTTGGGCCAGATTCGGTGGACCATCTTTCGGACCTCGAAGTCCGTTATCCAATCTCCGGAACGTCGGTTGCGGCCCACCACACCTAAAGAAGTCCTCTGGATAAGACCCGTAAACGCCGTCCCGTCTCTGGTCTGGCCGATGTCCAGCTCCTCCAGCCGGGTCACTGTGGGTTTGCACAGCAGAATCTTGCGCCGATTTGCAAATGACCACGGGGTCGTCATCGATGCCCATGTTCCAGGGACCGTAGACCATGTGCTCGTGTCGGACGTCTGAATCGTCCCAATAGCCGCCGCTTGCCAATCTACACCTCCCACTTCGGTAGCTGAAAAAGTATCATAATTAACAATTATTGCGCGGTCGGGGAAGGTTGACCCCACCTGCGGGTAGCAGAACCAACCTTCCCGCCGCACGGGATTTATGAAGACGAAAGAATTGGTGTAGTTCCCCACGTCGATGTTATTGAATAAATATCGGCGGGTCCGTTTGTCCAAAATGGGTTTGGCGCTATTTCCGTCATGGACATACAGGTTATCTTGGGCCACGAAGAAATGCTTCTGCCCATCTCCGGTAACCGCCACGCACCGACCTGTGAGCAAACCAATGTTCTCAAGGAACGGATCTTCGTCGAAGATATATTGACCACCGACATTGCGGAACCTCCACACGCTGTTTTCTTTGTAGACATAAAATTTGCCCTGGAGGCCCATTCCATCCATAATTTGACCGGAATCTACGTCAGATAAGCTGACCTGACCTGCATTATGGGTGGGGTCGGTGATGTCCCAGGTCGGAGGCACATTACCGGGGTCCGCCGGGTGGCTCCAACGAACATCATAAGGTTTCAGGACATTAGAGCCGGAGCTGGAGTCCTGCAAACTGAGCGCGATCATCACGGGTCCGAAAGCCCGGATAACATCGCACCGCAAAGTAGAAGGCCAATTAGGCAAATTGGCCATATGGGTGGTTCCGGTGAACCCACCGAGGGTATTGAAGGGCCAATATTGGGGGACATCAATACTGTTGTTCAGTACCGGAATCCCGCCAATATTGGTCCCTTGCCATTGCGCCGCCGCTAACGTAGAGGACGCGTTATAGACGGAGCCATCCGTCGTTCTGGTAACATCAAAATGGGTCGTGCCATCGTAGGCCGCGATCTTACTCACACCGGCATAGAGCCACCACGGATTGGTGGGAGTGCTGACGAATTGCGCGAAATAAGGAGCAAATAGCGGAGTGCCGAATATCTGGGAATAACCCAGCAATTGCACCACACTATCGTCTTCGAACCTTACGTTTTCCGCCAGCGTCCACGCCTCGGGAGGCAGCTCGTGAGGGGGACTGTCCCTTACGACCCCGATGCTCGCCACGTCGTTTATGTCGATCTGGCTTTCTGGCACGCTTCTTGTCCTTAGGTTTTGCTTTTGCTCTTGCTCGGATCTTCCGGCACCTTACTTTCCCTGGAAATCTGGGCTTCCAGATCCCCGGCGAGAGCCTTCAGCGACTCCGCGAGCTTCTTGGCGTGCGCATAATCTTCTTGCGTCACCTCTTTCGGCGGAATCGTGGGCGCCCCCGGCTCGGTTGGATACTGTGCCGGAATCGCAGTAAGTTGGACCTTGAGACCAGAAAGGCCAATGCACACCCCGCTGATCTGATCGATAAGGTCGTCAGTCTGTTTGCTCATTTCATTCTCCTAGCTGGATAGATAACTTCAACCTCGTCATCCGTATCGAGGCCTAGTTCATCCAGCGCTGCTGGGCTGAGGTCGGCTGCTCGACCCGTATCCTGGTGAGGCCCCCAATCTGAGGGCCACGCGAGGATCTCTTTGCCGGTGGCGGGATTCCGGATCAATGCTTGAAGGGAGTGGTCCGCGAGCTGCTCTTTCGGCGTGACATCATAATCCCAACGACACGCGACATAATATACGTCTGGATTGAGTCTCCGAGCCAGCCCTGTGGTGTTGGGGGGTTGACCTTCCAAGAATAGATGCGGAGCATCTTCCGCGTCATAAATAAACGCCAGCCCTTCGTCCGGATCGACGCCCATGTCATTCGGACCCCCGAACCAGGAACACGGTCCCTTGAAGGTGACTATTTCCTCATTGGTATAGGTTGGCATTTTGCCGAGGGACCGACAGATCCACTCGAAGTTCTCCAGATAATTGGTCACATCAGGGTCGGAATCCACGAAACACATTTCGATCAGAATTGCCGGCCTATCACAGCCGTTCAGGAATGCTAGGTCGGTGCGTTTCTTCGCACCGCGGTCAATCAGATTCCCAGCCTTAGCAATGGTGTGGGACACCCGACCTGCCAGCTCCACCTGAGTCAGGTAAAGGGTCTCGGTTCCCACCGGATCAAGCGTCTCCACATAGCAATTGAAATGCACGCTGACATCCAGGTCCCGATCCTGCGAGTTATGGAAGCCCACAATAGCATCCAGGTTTTCACTCTGGGTCACCGAGTCATTATCATGGAAGGTAACGACCTGATTCCCATAGTAGCGGAGCCATTTCGCGGTTTCGTCCACGACCTTGCGGGCCTCATCGACCTCATCAATCAGACCGCTGGCCCCCCGAACATGGAGCCCATGACCTGAGCTAATTACGATCTTCATTTTGCGGCCTCTAGCATGGCGTGTATATCTTTGCAGCTCTCCGTGGCGGATATGAACCTGCCATTCGTCATGAAGATCACACAATTGACATCTTTGTGATAATGACCTTCCGCATCTCTTGGCTCCCGCAAGCTACTCACCTCGTTCGTATTTAGCTCGATTTCATCTCCATTGGGAGCATGAACGATTATGAGATGAAGAGCTAATAAAAACCATTTCATTCAACAACCATAATCTTAGCCATCATTATGCTCGGTTGCAAATGGCTAACTATGGACCCAGAACCAACCGAGGTGGTCGTGCTGTTATTCGTGCCGGGGGCGGACCCAATATAGCATCCGGTTCCAGACGATTGGATGGTGGTGTAGTAGCTCTGACACCCTTGACCGCCGGATTGCAGGTACTGGAAGCACTGACTTTGGTCGGTATAAACTCCGGCCATCGCGGTACCATTATTGATAAAATTATGGGTATGGCCAGGATCTCCAAAATACACATTGTGGGCGTGGGCGGGAATATTTGCAGTCACCAAGCCGGCACCGTCCACACCTCCGACAGCTCCAAGTGTGCTACCGCTGATAAAACCGTTCGGCAAGCGGCCCGCCGCGGCGCCACCGAGATTATCTAAACAAATCGAAGTATAACCACGAAGATCAGGAGTCGCGCCGCTGCCATAGACGGCATTATACTCCGGGTAATTTGTGGCAACCGTGGCCAGCGTCTGGCCATTAGGCCACTCGTAGCCTGTGGGAATAGAGGTGCCCCAAAACTCCACAATCGCCCCAATGGGCAGACCTGTGACCCTCGTTATGTACCACGAGGCACCCGTCCAAATTATCTTGCTGATGATACCTGGAATGCACCGCCGCGCCTGAGTTACCGTGTATTGGCCGCTTACTATGTTACCTGCAACGGGCTTGATAAGTACCGGATTGACATCGGTGGACGTTTTCAGAAGGTAACATGTCCATCCCGCGTCACCCGCGGCCAGACCTGGGAGGGTCAAAGTGACCGCGCCGGAGGCGGTAGATACCAGAATTGTACCCCCATCCAACGTCTGTGCAACTGAACCCGTGGCGCTGATTACCGAAGTAGTCGGTATCGCGCCCTGCCTACTGGCATTCTTGAACTGGTTCTGTAAGACCTGTTTAATCAACCGAAGGTGGTCATCACCCTGATTGGTGGGGTCTGTACTTGGAGGATTGACCGGCTGAAGGTCATTGACATAGGTCGCAACTTCTAAGCTCATAGCCGTGACCCCATAGAACGGCGTTTTCCGGCCTCATTACGATTAATGGTGGCTCGGAACAAATTATCACTCGCAGATTGGGTCAGCGCCAGCGCGGTCGCTTTGCCAGCTTCATTCCCCAGATCTGAACAAATCTTGGCCGCTGCGTCACCTATTAGGACCCAGGGAGCGTTTTTCAACCATTTGTTTTCCTGCCCCAGCGCCTGCGCTGTGTCTTGTGCCCAATACCTCCAACTGATGTAATATACACCATCTGGAACCGGATACAGATCCACGAAGGTATCGCCAAGGTAGTAATCTCGAGGAGCGCCAGGACCCACTTGACTCCCGGTATCGTACAAGGCTCCCGCAGGATTGTAATAAACATACGGCCATTCACCATAATAGCGCTCTTGTGCCAATCTGAACGCCTGTTTTTTCAGAAAAATTGTGCGGGATACCGGATTGCCGGGAAGTTGCGGGGGCGTGCCTCCGGCACCGGGACCCGGAGACGATAACAGGTAGATGTACAAATTCCCCTCCAACTCCTCGGTATCTTCGATGTAATCGGAGGGGATATTGTACGTCGCTTGATTCATAACGGTGACGATAGCTTGGTCGTTAACCTTGCGGAGAAACCAGGGGTAGGTGCGGTTGGGTTTCTCCCGCTCGGTTTGAGCGTATTGCAAGGCGTTCTGGATTTGGGTGGCCTTATCCGACCGCCAACCACAGATTTGCTGGACTTCCGCTATCGCCGTATCGAGGATCATTTCTTTTTCCTCCGGCCCACAACCGCGTTGGCCTCACGAATCGCACGTCCTTCGTTTCCGGTCTTTTTCAGGACCGAGTTGGCGACATCGGACCACTGGCGGGACGCTTTGCCCGATTTCGCCTTCTTGTTGTGCCGTCCCGCATCTTTCGGAGACCACGGCATCAGGGGGCTCCTTTCCGACGCTTGGGTGGAGGCGGACCCGCGCCGCCCATCATACCTGGCGGCGGCCCCGGCGGCATCGCAGGGGAGGTATCACCAGCGGGGCCTCCCGCGCCGAGCGCCGCGAGCAGACCCGGAGGCGGACCACCTTGGTCCAGACCGGGACCAGGAGGCATGGGAGCCCCTTTCGGGGCCGGTGATTTTTTGGAGCTTGAGCCCCCTTTGTGTTTCGCACCTGGCTTCTTCATCGCCGTCTGTTCCTCCCTGCTTCTGGGCCTGTCGCACCAGTGCGAACGCCCGGTTTAAACATCTTATCGCCAGCCTTACGGCTCCCGTAAGTGGTACCTCCAGCCTTCCCCGTGCCAGAGTTGTCCGGGTGCGCACGCGCGCGCGCCCGAGCTTGCTCCGGGGTGTAGGGAGGCTGGCTATAGTTCTTCACAGCCATAATTACCTCCTGTGTAAATGGGGACATCACCAGTGCGATAATGTCCCCATTTGGTTATCTATGAGGGGTCGGTTTCGGCCCCTCCGGGAGACTGGAATCCGGGGGTTGGGTTGGCGGGGGCGCCGGAAGGGTGTTGTCCACCACCGGGGGCGGCATGTCCGGAGGCACTGGAACTTGCCCCGGAGGCGACGGATGAATGGTGAGATTCCCCACCGCGTGGATGGTCATTGTCTTGTCTGCCGAGACCCCGACCAGCGTGATCCCGTGTACTTGCTTTCCCGTGGCCATAAAGTTCCTCCTATGCTGACAGGAATACTACCCAATCCGGAGTTGCTGCTGTCGGGTTCCAGACAATCTCCGCTCTCTTACCAGCACCGACGGACCCGACTGTAGGATTGCCGCTGCTAGATCCCTTGATGGTAATGGTGCCCGCACCTGTGCCCAGATTGATAAGCTCGTGACACCACATAATACCAACTGCTGGAGTTGGAACATACATAGTGACATTGAGGGGCGTGGTACCATTACTGACCGCAATAGCATACGGCGGCGAGGTCGCTGGAAAGTTAAAGCTCGTCGTCGTATTCATGAAGCCGAAGGACAGGCCAAATGGCCCGTCCCAGACGCACCTGCGAAACCGCGACAGGTCAAACATTTGGCCTTGCATGATGGCCTCCTATGCGCTCAGGAAGCAGACCCAGTCTTGTGGACTGGCCATCGGATTCCAGACCACCTCGGCCCGTTTGCCGGAGGCGATGGTCCCGACCGTTGTGCCCTGCGTCCCTTTGACGGTCAGAGTCCCTGCGCCCTGTGACCAGATTTCATGGCACCACATGACGTTGGTGACCTGTGGAGTATACATGGTCACGTTCTGGGCCGACGCAGCCGAGAGCGCAATCATATAGGGCGCGTTGACCGGGGGCACGGTGAATGCTCCCGTGATAGTTGATTGCTGGTAGGACATCCCAAAGGGGCCATCCCACGAGCTTTTCCTCAACCGTGAGGAGTCAATGATTTCACTCTGCATCTTCGCCTCCTTAGGTGGCTGTGATGCCGCCGATGTAGGCGCAGGACAACCCGCCTCCGTCTACCATCAGACTGCAATCGGTCTGCACATACCCCCGGCGCACGTCTTCATCTGGGAGCTGGACATCATCCTTGATCTTGGCATCCGGCCGCCCCTTCATGGTCGTATACTTGATGACCGAGAAATCGAGGACATACAGAGCGGATTTGTACAGCGGATGCTGGCTGAGCAAGGGATGGGATTTCAGGAGCAGCCTTCCCATCGGGAGGATGAACTCCTGGAAGTCGACACCGAACAGCTTCACCGGGTTTCCCAGCTCGATCTTGATACCCGTCGCTGCCTGTATCACCTTGCCCAGCTCGATACGGGCCGTGTTTCCACAGAACCCGATTCGAGTATCCCCGCCTCCAAGATCGAAATTGAATGCGGGGGCCAGTTTGTCGGCGAATTTCTGCGCCGTCGTTGGATCAGAGCCCGTGGTGAAAACATACTGATTGGTGGCAGGGATAAAGGTGCGAAGTCCACCCATATACCTCAAAGGCTTGCCGTTGTCGCCGGTCAGCTCGACGCCTGCTGGGTTGAACAAGAACGACATCTCGATCGCTTTGGCGTGGTCGAACATCTTGCGCTTCTTGTCGTTCGACCAAGCATTGCCGGTACGGGCGAAGGTCTCCGCCGCCGTGCCGGTTAGCTCATAGGTATCCTTGAAGATCTGGATATAATTCTTGAACTTGATCGGGTTCCGGGTGACCGCCCTCGGCGCCGACGTGCCTTCGGAGAACGAGCTGCCGATCAAGGTCAGCCAGGAGTTGTTCGGGATGCTGGCTGGAGTAGTGTTGCCCGCACCACGTCGAATAGTGAACTGGGTGTCACTGATGACCTGGTCAACCTGAACAAATTCCTGCGTGTAGGTGGTAGCATCAACCGTGGGCTCCACCATCAGCACATCGCCTTGTTTCAGGTTCGTGGCCGCGCCATAGAGCGCGGACATGGTTGTCGCGGTCGGATCAACACCGACCACAGTGACCAAGGTATCGGTCGCGATCATGGACCCGGAGGTGTTCATCCGGACCAGGTTTTGGGATTCTGCCCACCATGCAAATTCAGGGTCGTTGACCGAGTATTTGCCGGCCTTGGATGTCAGGGCAAAGATGGGAGCATTTCCGTTGGGTGAGATAAAGAGGATGCGTTCACGGAAGTTCTTGGGGCGCTCATCGGTTCCCCAATCGCCTGTTCCGCGCAGGCCAGCGATGCCAGACATGGTCTAGCTCCTATTGATCTAAATCGTCCTCCATGCCTGCATAGGGGTCGTGAGGACCTCTAGCGGCGGTTGGTGCCCTCCCACCCTGACGAGCTGGTGCGAACGGCGGGGGCTTCCGCCCCGCAGGAGCCCCACTACCATTGGTCTGGGGCCAAATACCGAATTCCGCTGAAACAGCTTTCCCGACGAAAGCAATCGCGTCAGCCCGAGAAGCATTCGGGTTCATCGCCCGGAAGCTCCGCGCCCACCGATCAACCGCGGCGCCATGTTGGTCCGCGCTCAAGTGTGGGTTGGCTTGGTAGAATTCATTCAACGCCTCAGACGCCCGCTGCGTGCGGGCCTGCTGTGTTGAAATCCCGCTGTTAACCATCTCTGGAACCAGATTCTTAATCAGGTTAACCGCCGATTCCATCGCTCGGGTGTAGACCCTTCCCATGAGTTTGGGAATGATGTCTCCAGCATTGTTATCAAGCGTAGCTACATCCTCTTCGGAAAGCTTGAACAGATTGCCAGCGGCCCAGTCGGCGAGTGCCGTTTGGTTCGCTGCTGTTCGCAAACCTTCCATAGTTGTCTCCAGCTGAGACCGCGGAGGTTGCGGCACGTTCTCAGTGGGGGCAGCCGCAGGCGCGGTCGGTGGAGCCGGGGGAGCCTGCGGCGCAGCGGGAGGAGCTGCGGTAGCAGGCGCCTTGGGTTCACCTTCCGGCGCTGCGGGAGCCGGAGTCGGCGGTACCACACCGGGCTCGTCGCCCGTTGGAGTTTCCGCCGGTCCAAGTTCTACAGAATCGTAATCGTTGGATTCGAAGCCATCGAACGCATCGTGGCTATCGTCGGTGCTGGGGACCTCTGTAGGTGCACCACTAACACCACCTGTCTCTGCGGGGGCGGCTTCGGCGGGGGCTGCGGGAGCGGCCGCACCGCCAGATCCTTCATCTGCCAGAAGGAACCAAGGCTGGTCCGGATATCTCATTCTTCGTCATCCTCTTCAGAAGTCAGGAGACCAAGCTTCCTGCGCAAAACCTTATCATTGGCCAGAATAGACTCAGGTATGCCAAGAGCGAGTCGCAATCCCATGATGGCCCCTTTTGCGCTCTCAGCCCTCAGAACCTGAGCTATGCCATCCAAATCTTTCTCAGCTGGGACCTCAAATTCATTCCTCTTACCTTGGAGGTGCATCTCCAAGATCCTCTGATAGACCTTCCAGCCCTCAGTATTGAGCAGATTGCGGATCGCGGTCCCGGTCCGCAGCTCTGCCCTTTCATCCTTTGTTAACTCACGGGCCGGGCCGCCCGCCCGCTCCGGCTTCTCTTGTTGCTCCAGACTCACCGCTCTCTCCTGCTAGTTCCGGACCCCCGGTGGGTGGCAGAGATGCCACAGTTGGATTGAAGCTTGTTCCCGCCTGCCTCCCACCAATAGGTACCACATTGCCCGCTTGAGCCTGCGCCGCAAGCTGCGCATCCGGGACCACCTGCATCTTGAACTGGTTGATGTTGCGAATTCCGCCCAATTGCGCCACATGGGTGAATACCTTCCCAATATCAAATTGCATCATGAGTTGAGGGAAGTTTCTCATCTGCCCCATGATGTTTTGCCAGAGCGTAGCCATCGCCATCCGGTCGATAGGCAATGTTCCATCCACAGGAACAAAATCAAAATCGCCAGCAAGCATTGTAGGATCAACCTGCATAAACTGGGGACCAGCCATTTGGGCGAGATCTCCGACGATTTTGAACTTTTTGTCCCCGTCGTAGAACTGTTGCGAATTGAGCACCATCCTTGTAGCCAACGTGGAGATCCCCATCGCACTGATGTACTCCGTGATAGTTTTCAATCGATTGACTCCGAACCCGGTTGAGGTTCGAACTTCAGTTGCAGTTGTTCGAGACTTTGAGATGCCTCCGAACATCTGCTCATTAATTCCGGTGATCCGCTCTCCGATAGTCTGCATAGCTTCGAGATCAGACATATGAGCGCGCGTAACATCTGTGACCGGGACCTGATAGAAGAACTTCGTAATATCCGTTCCATAAGCCTCGGGTCGGAGACGGTATATGAAGCCAGGTCCACCATCTTCGGTGTCATCGATAACAATTTTACTTGGGTCAATGACGAACTGATTATTAAGGCTGGCTCGGACGTTGTAGAAGTGGGAGTTGATAAGCCAGTCCATCGTTCGTTGAATAGGATCAATAATTTCAGGAATTCCTCGACCGTATAGTCCGTATCCTTCGATTTCCGTCTCGATGATCGAAAAAGGGAATTTTCCATGCGCGTTCCCCAGGGGTTCGGCTCCCAACAACACACCGTAGTCGGAGCTAATTGTGAATACCCATTTCTCCGGGTAGTTGGAGTCTCCTATCTTCCATTCACTTTGGATCAGATCGACATATACTTCGAAAATATCAATAGAAGTAGGATGCTTAAGATCATCATTAGCAGCTCCAAGGGTCTGCTGATACACCCGATCCGGTCTGAGAAGGGCGGATGATCCCTCTTGTATCTGCGCTGTGTGTGGCGGGCGTGCCGGGAGACGTGCAATTGCGTCCTTAGTGTACCATCCTTGATACTGGCGCTTCTTAATCTCATTCCAGCCCAAGGTCTTCCGAACATAGCAGTATTCTCCTTCCTGGAACCGGTACAAGGGGAAGTGCGGATCATGACCGAAATCAAACGGAGCCACATTGTAGACCCTGGTCCCGGTGTACCCGGCGGAGCGGAAGGTCTGTTGGATCTTCTTACCCGAACCGGGGACCGGCTGGCCATCTGGGCCTAGAATACTCATCTGATCCACAGTGCTATACTGGACCTTCTCCTCCGCCCAATAATCCCCGAGGATACCACACCCATACTTACCGGCGTCGTAGAGCCAGATATAATATGGCACCAGATGGTATCCCACCTCGACCTGATAGCTCACCAGGGCTTCCAGAGCGCTGACCTGCTGCTCGGTCTCCCCGTGCCGTCCGGAGAATTGATGCACAGGGGACCTGGAGAAAAAGACCGAGGTCATATAAGTGTGCGCGGTCATAAGGGTGGCATAGCTATAAGGGATCTGAAGGGTAGTATACGTGGTCGTACCCTTCAGTTCCCGTGCTGATCTTCGGATCGCATCTTCGTCTTGCTCTTTGAGGTACGCGAGTGCTTTGTCCTCGGCCAATTCCCACTGTTTGATGCGATCAGACCTCTTCTGCATCGAGTACTTGACCCGAGCCTCGAGGCGCTGCCGAAGAAAAGATTCAATCTCGCGGTCAAATGTCCGAGTGACCATGTTATTTTCCGCCGTAGCGGTCCCATTTTTTGTAATTTAACGGCCCTGCGTCGCGATCGCCATAATTCCGCTCTTCTGCGAAGGAATCATCGCTGTCGACCAGCTTGGCTTCCGTATCCGGGGCCAGAACCGAATCGACGGTCCTTTGCTTCCGGGTATAATACGCATTGCAATCTTCATCGCTCTGCGGTTTGAGGTCTTTGTCGAAACCTCGTCTGACTTCACCAGATTCTTTTGCCATTAGGGGGCACTCCTTCTAGTTCTCAGTGGGACGATATTGTCATCACTGGATTCCAGGTCCAAATACGAGTTTTGGAGCCCAATTACACCCATAGCGGCGAAATCCAAAATATCATCAAACTCCACCGCCGGATACCTAGTAAATTGCTCAATGAAGCCGGTGTGTTCCTTCTTGATAAACAATCGGCCGTTGGATGCGAGGCCATGCAGAGCATTCTGAATTCGGACCGGCTTGCTCTTGATGTCATTAAATGGCTCGATTGTAGTCCATTGACCCAACTTGGCCATCTCTTGTTCCAAGATCCATTTCAAGGTCGCCTGGTATGCTACCGATTCCACAACACACTTGTAGGGTCTCCACTTCCACCGCATCTCAAAGAATTTTGCAATTACCCAGCTCGGGGGCGCTGCCTGCATCGCATCATAATCCAGAAGGTAAAAATTACCACCATAGCGCTTCATTGCTCCTATCACCTGGTAATCTTTCTTGGAGATCTGTTTCTGGTCCAGCCGCTTGGTTGGTGGAGGCGTGGGATCGATTGCCAGGACAGTTTGTCCTGCCTCGGGCGGGTCATCATAAAACCGAAGCCACTCCTCACGGAATGCGGCGGTCTCTTTGCTGATAACCCGCACCTCCTTTTCTTTCGAGAAAATACTGAGTCTATTAAGAGAGATAGCAGCTCTTTTCTCGGCCCGCCTTGCATCGGTAGGGTGGCGGGATTCCCAGCTAGATACCTGTTGATTAACATCCAAGGCAAGTGTGCCTGGGGTCCAGCAAGAATATCGGACAGAATGAAATTCCGGGTCTTTCTCTGCGATATGCACCACGTCATCGACCGCTTGCGGGGTGTTGAGCATGACCAGTTTTGCTTGGGGGAACTCGCTTGCGGCCGCGAGGGAGCCCTTAAGCGAACCCATGACAAGATCGATGATCTTTTCCCTTTGCTCCAAAGTAGCACCATTCTCATCCGTAAGGATGTCATCGAGCACGATGAGATCAGGTCGGTAGTCATCGAAATTGATTCCGCGGATATTCCCCGTAATCCCCGCACCAAGAATCCAGATGGGGGTAAGATCGACGCCATGAAAGATCTCAAGCTCTGTATCCGTCCACTTGGCCCCCGGACGTAGACCGAAGGTTTGAGCGAAATATTCCGGTTTAAGTTGGCCGCTCTGACCCATTTTAGATTCAATCCGTGCGCGTAGCCACCGAATGCTTCGCGCCGCGTGGGCCTCGCTCGCTCCCACATATAGAATTGTTTTGCTAAGGTTGAAGGCGACCCTTTTACCAGTAAACATTCTAAGAAGAGTTGTCTTGGCGCTGTCGCGGAAACAGATAAGATTGATATACCTCTTAGAATTGTCATCGAGATGTTTCCATATGTCGGTGTGGAATGGAGCGGGAGTCTGCCTACACGCCTTCGGGAAAAAGGTGGTGCAGAACAGATTGTTATCGACAGCGCAGAGCTGGACAAGTTGATTAACGTCAACCATTAACCTACTCCCATCATGGGAAGGGTGCCTCCCCTGTTAGTCGGCGGCGCCACCGCAACGATTGGAAGAGAGGCAGTAACCAGCGGGGGCATACCAGCCAGACCGCGAGGCATACCAGCTCGGGCTAACCGAGTAACCTCCGGGCTAGCTCCAGCAAGAGGGGCAGACCCAGGCAGCGCTGCGGGTTTAATTTCAATTCCAGCCATCGCGCACGGATCGGACGCCGCGAGGGTCCATGTCATGGTCGTGCTGCCAGTGGACGGGAGCGCGTACATGCCGCCTCCGGATCGCACCGGGCTGCCGTTGAAGTTGTTGGAGGTGTACCAGGTAGCTCCGCTCACACTGGAAAGAGTAGTCAGCTGAATAACGCAGGTAGCGTAGAGCAAACTGGTATTACCTGGGCTCGCACCTGAATTGTAGGTGGCGCCCATATTGAAATTCGGGGTCGAGCTAGTAAGAGCATTAGTGCCGAAATTGAGCCAGGTGGTCGAGCCGCCGGTTTGATCTGCCCCAGTTACATGGTTAGCGCACCCGTTCGGGATACAGGTGTTGGTCCAAGCAACATGCAAGGTCAGGTTACCTGGAGTAGGATTGACCAGACCAAAAAGGATAGCATAATCTACTCCGGAAACAATCGGCGCGGACCCAATAAAGTCCATTGCTTGATTGGTCCCGCCAAAATCCCAGGTCGCAGAAACACCGCTCGCAGCCACGCCGCCGGAGGCATATAGTGACAAACCAAAAATTATCGCCGGATTAGTCGTGCCAGAGGGCACGGTCAGCCCGGTATAACTCATTGATGTGCCGGCAATTCCGGTCTGCTGCGTACCTGGGGTGCTGGTAGCAACGCTCAATTCAGGGCCTCCCAAGTCATTTCATGAACAATCAGGGACTCAGCGGTTGATCCGGACCGCGCCAGTTGCGGACTGAGCACATTGTTTGCTGTTAGGTCCACTGTGGTAGCCGCCGCGGCTGACGCCGGGAGCATAACAGGCTGGAGGGTGGAGGCAATCAGCGCCACGTTGGCATTGAACATTCCATGAGCGATCAGAGCCCCAGTGGCCCCCAGCGTCCGGCAGCGGACTATCAGGTCCCATTCCCAAGAGATATTAGTTTGGCTCGCACTCAGCGTGGTAGCATTCATGGACACAATTGCGGTGCCGTTGGCATCGGCTCCGGTCCCCCAATACAAGGAACCTGATAGGTTTCCAGGCGTGGTGCCGGTGGACATTTGGCCCCAAATTCTGATCCGAACCGCTTTTCCAATGAAGCCGAAATAATTGCTCCCCAGCACTGGAAGATTGGCTACCGGAACGACCGCTTTGTTCGTGGTCGCCATTGTTACTGAGGCAGCATCTGCCGCCATATGCGGGGCGCGAAGATCTACCCAAAACGGTCCGTCCATACTTGCCTCCTAGTTCAACTGTTGCCAATACATGTCCCACGGAGTGATGGTTTCTGCCGTGGTCCCTGACCTGTTCACCTGCGGGGAGATAAAATTGCTGTTTGCGCGGGAAAGATCACAAACGACCCCGGTGATGGTGCCACTGAAGGGAAACATCCACAACCCGGTCTGGCCCAAGAACAAGGTCCCATAAATTACCAGTTGGCCATTAACTCCTATTGCGCGCGCCCGGATGTAGAGGTCTATAGACCAGCAAACATTGGTGAGACTTGCGACCCAAGTGAACGCATTACTTCCAAGCTGTGTCCCGTTGCTAGCGGTATTGTTTCCCCAATACACAAACAGGTTAAAGTTGCCCGGAGTTGCCCCGGTGGTGCTAACTCCCCACGCCTTGTAGTAAATGGTTTTGCCAACATAGTCGAAAAACCCAGGTCTGTTGGGTTGGAGCCAAGAATTAGGGAACAACGGCTGGTTGCTAGAGGTCATAGTAACTTGCGGCGCGGTTGACGCCTGAAATGGGGGCATTCCCTCGTTATACCACGGGCCGTCCATCAGTTCATTGCCCTTGTGAAGATGTCATGGTGAGTTAGAACTTCTGCTGTGCTTCCAGATCTATAATACTGGGGGGCAATATAGCCTCCCACTGATGTATCGAACGATACCGCGGACAAGCCTCCGGTAGCGGGAATGGGAATCAGGCCTGTGCCTCCGAGCCAGACCACACCATAACTGAACAAGGTACCTATGGTCCCCGGCCCGTTGGCTGTTCGGCATCGAATCCAGAAATCGCACGAACATTGCACAGTGGATTGGTTCGCGGTCCAGGTAATACCTGCGGAACACAATCCGGTCCCGGTGTTACTGACGTTGTTGCCAAAAATAAGATTAACAAAAAATGCTGTCGGAGTCGCGAAGCTGCTGGTCTGGAATATATGCTTGATATAGACCAGCTTACCTGCCCAAAAGTAATTTGGCGGGAATAAAGGAATATCTGACGTCGGAACATACGCCACAAGCGCGGTGGTCATAGCGGTCGAGCTACCGCTCCGATCTCGGAATGGCGGCTTGCTGTCGCAGTAGAAGTTGCTCCTTGGGTAATCCATTAGTTTATGCTCTCGAAGAAGATATCGTGCATCTGTACGGTCTCAGCTGTGCTCCCAGACCGGAACAACTGTGGGCTCATATATGCGGTCGCAGTTAGATCGACAGGTGTGAATACCGAAGGATTGGAGAAAAAAGACTGAATAATCCCGAAGCCCTGCATGAACATAAATCCTTGGCAGGATAAGGTCCCACTAGCTCCCGGTACACGACACCTGCACCAATAATCGAACATAAATGTTGTATTTACCTGGCTCGCGGGCCACGCGACAACAATGGAGACAATATTGCTTCCCACATTGTTGGCGTTGGAGCCATAGAGGATTGAGAGCGCAAAATTCCCCGGTGTGGCTCCTGAGGTAGTCTGCCCGACCCCTCGGAAATGCAGCAACTTTCCAGCATAGTTGAAATAATTGGCCAGATTGGGAAGTTGGCTCGTAGCATACAAAGCCTGCGCTGTTCCGGTCAGGGTTATTAGGCTCTGACTCGTAGTATTGAACGGTTCTAACAGGTTTGATACCCAGGGGCCTTCCATTACTGTGTTATCACTCCTAAGAAGGTGACTTCTACACTACTCACCGCGGTACGGGGCTGCGCGGTCCAATTGGTGTTTGTACCTGTAGCCATAATCGCAGCGTCTATGGGCATTGTGAAGCCCCTAGTATCGCCCGCGGGTATTGCGAGGGTGGCCTGGATATTACCGCCGGTGCTATCTCGGAAATCCACAATGGTAGCGGTGGCGGAGCTATTGGTGCAGATGATTCCATAACAATCCAACCACTTGCCAGCGCCCGGAGCAGCAGAGATCGCCGTCTCGGTTGTGGTGGTAATGTTGGTTTTTTGTCTTTGCTTCTGGGTTCGAAGCGCACCAATCACGACCATGCGACCAGTTTGGTCACTTAAGGCACCTACGGTCTGTCCGACCGTAGTGGTGGCTGGAAGGGTACTTACAGCGGTGTAGTTCTGGCTCGGACCGACCGCGGAGGTGCCCTGAATGTTGTTGATCGAGTTCAATGTGTATTGGAATGAAGCGGTACCAGTTCCAGCAATCACAGTCGATAGGCGAACTCTGACCTGACTGACCCCGGAAGTAAGAACGCAGAACGGCTGAGTGAGGTTTGCTGTTAAGGTAAAAGGATTGTTGAGTAGGGCACCCGTGCTCGGATCAATAATCCGTTCCCAAGGGATCGTCTTCCAAGTAGCTGCACTATCGAAGCTTTCCTCAAACGTAATTGCGCCGCCGGTAATGGTCGTGGTAGTAGTGATCTGTCCGACTATGCTATTGTACGCGGGCTGAAGCGTGGTAATGATACCTTGGGTACTGTTGAGAGCGGTGGCATTATTCCAGGTGCCGGTGCCAGTGTAGCTTCCACCGACCGGCTGCGAAACTGTTCGAAGATTGCCGCTGTTGTCTGTTGAGAGCGGATTAGTTGTGGCGTTGGTGTAGCTCGGAGCCGAACCCGAGGTGGCGGTCATTGCCAGCGTGCCGGTTTGGCCAGAGGTGGTTGAGTTCTGCCCGGCGTTGGTGGGTTGGAGGGCTGAGGTAGACGCGCCGCTGGGTAGTGGGAGGCTTGCAGCCGAGATCGGTTGGGTAGCTTGCCAGAAGGTACCAGTCACCGCAACGCTACCAGATACCGAGGTGGTAACGGTATTAGTCACGAATGCATTCACACCCTGCACACTTACCGCACCTGGGGAGGTACCATAATTCGATGGAGAACCCAGAGCCACACTGTTAAGTTGGGTCTCGTTCATCGCCACCGTGGCGGCGATACTTACAGGCTGAGTTGCTTGCCAGAAGGTCCCACTGACAGGCTGAGTTACCAAGCTCCCATCAACCCGCAGGCTGCCAGTGCTGTTGAGCTGGAGAACACCGGCGGAGCCGGTGGTAATGCTACCTGGGGAGGTATTAAATTGGCCACCAATAATTAGCATATTGGCAGACATCGCAGCGTTGTTGGAGGCCACCGTGTCCAAGGTGGAGCCACCATTACCTACGATCCGGGCGGTCCAATTACCTGACTGGGTCGCGGCGACGGTACCTGTGACTGTAGCATTCAAGTTTGCCGCGGTGGCTTGTTGCACGGTAACCGAGGCAGCAATACTTACCGGCTGGGTGGTTTGCCAGAAGGTACCGCTCACCGGCTGGGTGACCGCGCTCCCGTCAACCACCAGACCACCGGAGGCATTCACCTTCAGGTTAGTCATTGCGGTACCGGCGGAGTTCATCACACCGATCGCGGTGCCGGTCGCTGGGAACGCAGAACCAAAACTGGAGCTAGTCCCGCCACCACCAGAGCCCGCTGTTACATTTACCCGCAGAGCACCAGTCGTATCGAGGGACAGCGGCGCAGTCTGTGCGGTAACATATGTCGGGCTTCCCGTCGTCACCGCCCCCATTCCAAGTGTCCCAGTCTGACCCGACGTTGTTGACCCTTGGGATGCATTCGAGGGCTGATTGGCTGAAGTCGCCGCACCAGTGGGTAGCGAGATGGTTCCAGAGATATTGGTAATATTCCAAGTGCCTGACTGGGTGGCTGGGAATGTACCCCCAGTGCCCGTCACAAGCCACGCGGTCGTGTTGGCTGTGTTTCCTGGTTGGACCGTCCATGTTCCACCTTGATTTGCTGTGATGGTACCAGAGACTGGCTGCGTAACACCGCTCCCATCGACCCGGAGGAGGCCGGTCGTGGTAAGCGAGAGCGGGTCGGTTTGGCCTGTGGTGTACGAGGGCGCGCTCGTGGTAACGGCACCCATTGCGAGGTGGCCGCTTTGTCCGGCGGTGGTACTTCCAACGGTGGCTGCGGTACACTGATTAACTGCGGTGGCTGCTCCGGTTGGAAGGGAAACGGTACCAGATATGTTAGTAATGTTCCAAGTACCAGACTGAGCAGCATTAACTGTGCCCGAGACGGGCTGCGTAGATCCAGAGCCATCAACTCTCAGTGCTCCCGCCGTTGTAAGGGATAAGGCGTTGGTCTGTAGGTTGGTGTAAGTCGGCGCCGCAGTAGTAACAGCCCCAAGGCTCAGAGTGCCAGTCTGCCCCGAGGTCGTCGATCCTAATGAGGCGTTTGTTGGCTGATTCGCAGACGTAGCAGCGCCTGTTGGCAAAGAGACTGTACCAGATATGTTTGTTATGTTCCATGTGCCACCCTGATTTGCTGTTACGGTCCCGGAGACGGTAGCATTCAGATTTGCGGCAGTACCTTGGGTAACTGTAACTGTTCCGGAGACCGGCTGAGTGGTGGTGCCGGTGGGATCGATACGGAGAGGTTGGCCGCTAACACCGATGTCGACCGCGCCCCCGGATGCTGGAGTTTTGAGCAGGACACCGAGATCATATTGGGTACCCGCTCCGGTGTCGCCATCGAACACACGGGCCAACTGCATGTTGGTTCCATCGGAGAAACCGGCCGCGGTACCTGTACCTGGGATCGCAGCTCCGAAGCTGGAGCTTGTTCCTCCGCTGGCGCCGCCAGCAGCCACGTTTACCTTGAGGTTGCCGCTGGCATCCAGGTTCAGCGCAGCCATATTGGCGCCGGTGGAGTCTTTGGCGCCCACCGCGGTTCCGGAGGCTGGGAAGGAGGACCCAAAACCCGAGGAGGTACCACCACTAGCTCCACCAGCCTTAACATTTACCAGCAGGTTACCTGCGCTATCCAGCTGGAGCGGGGAAGCATTACCAGAGGTAATCGTGGTAGGTGCGGTGTTGAACTCCGCGCCCACCAATAGCATACCAGTTGGAGGGGTAACATTTTGGGCAGAAGAACAATCCAACGTAGCGTTGGCATTACCGAACAAGTTTGTTTTGAGCGCGGTCATACCGCTGGCGCCCTGGACGGTCAGGACATCGGTGCTCGCAGAACCTGCGGTCCCTAACGCGGGCTGTTTGGCGGAGGTGGCTGCGCCAGTAGGGAGGCTGACGGTCCCTGAAATGTTGGTGATATTCCAGGCGCCAGACTGGGTCGCAGCCACCGTACCTGTGACCGGGAAGGAGCCTCCGGTACCATCCACCTTGAGGGCGGTCATACCGGAGACGCCTTGCACCGTGATTACGTCAGCTGACGGAACGCCGGCGGTCCCGAGAGCAGGTTGCTTCGCCGAAGTGCTGGCGCCGGTGGGCAGCGGAACAGAGCCTGTTATGTTCCGTATATCCCAGCTACCAGACTGCGTCGCCGCAAGCGAGCTGTCAGAGCTAACGGTCACCCGTGGAATGCCCACGCCCCCGATCCCAGTTCCGGTGACCACCGCGGAGCCGCCGAACTGACTCACGTTCTGGGACCAGGGAGCGCCCGCTTGACCCACATTACCGATGGTGCTGGCACTCGGTTGCAGCACGATACCACCAGCTATATCTCGGCTTATGGATCGAAGGTGAGCATTAATAGTGCCTGCGGCGCCCGCGACAATCGCGCTGTCGGTGGTGGCTCCAAGGACCGCATTAGCTCCATCTACAAGGGTCATGCCCAATGTTGTGATATTTCCGGTGCCCAGGTCTGGGATACCATTCGTGATATGTACAACAGGGTCGGCCATTGTCAGAACCCATAGATGTAATACGTCGGCACATAAGCCGCCGTGGTTATTGTGATGGTGGTGGAGATAACTGGTCGGTCACCGAGGCCGTTGTTGGCCTGAATGGTGATCGGGATGGTCTGTGGGGTAGGTAAGGCAGCTCCGACCTGGATCTGGTTGCCAACGATTGTAAAATAGCTTCCGGGATTAGAAACGAAGGAATAGGAATAAGTCCCGAACCCATTAACCACAGACAAGGTCCCAACCACGGTCCCAATCGGGCTTCCAGCAGGGACGCTGAGCACCACTGGTGACGTAACAATAGAGGATATTGCTCCAGCAACCCCAGCTCCACGCCGACGGCGTAGGATATACTTAACAAGGCGGACATATTCTTCGTAATCGATGTCCGGCCCGACCTGGATGTTGGAGTCCAGGTTTTCCAGTTCTTTGAGATCTTCCGGTGTGAGGCCGTGTGGAAGATCATTCACAACAAGCTCCCCTGATGGCGAAGAGGAGAGCACCCCGCAGCGCGGGGGCTCAATCCTCCCCGTCCGGCTCCGTCGGTCCCGCAACCGTCTTCACCGAACCCTCGACAACCTTGAGCTTCTCTCGAGCAGCCGCGAGGGCCTCCGCACTCACCACGTTGTTGTTCACAACGACCGCGGGGGTCTCTCGCATGGATGGGCCGTAGCCCAGTCTGTCTAGAGTGTTCTTGGTTAGCTCGTTTAGGACCGGCAGAGGGATTGCATCCCGCTTCTTCTCCAGGTGCTCGATGGTAGCATCTAGAGCTAGGTCTGCGGCCTTGGTGATCTTGGCGACCATACGGCGATCCAGTTGGTCTTCAAACTGGGCGCGCCGCTGGGAATACCTGGCTTTAAAGAGGTCGGAGCCACAGATCGTGTAAATGGTGCTGGGGCTCCGACCAAGTCTCCTAGCCACGTCTGCCAGGGAGGTACCAGGGTTAGCCAGAAGATCATCAATGATATTATCATACCACAACATACTCCCGGCCTTGGTGGCGGGAGGTGTATCAGCTAGGTCCATGAAGAACCTCGGTGGAATAACATATGTCATACCGCAAACATATGCCGGGCGAAGCCCGGCGGGGTCAGGAGTCGGTTAATGGGGATATTTACCTGGATGACCTCACGCTGCCCGCGTGGCCCTCGCGGGGGGCGAGCGAGCTGGGGTGGGGGGAGGCCCGCCAAGCCATTGAAGCTACACGCGAATCCAAGCTCTGAACAACCATGCAGATTCATAGCTACACCTTCTCACGATCATGTTACTTGCATTGGGCTGTGGGAGGTGTATATTACCCAGACTGAAACGAAGCAAGGAGCAACGGATGGCTTGGACGGTTGATAGCTGGCGCTCGGATGCCTACGACCCCGCGGTCGATGGCGAGCCCATTGTCCCCGTCGTCACCTACAATGGTGTGACTCTTTATCCCGCATGGTTCGATACGCGTAACGCGTGGACGATCAGGTCGGAGGATTGGTCAGACCTTGGCCTCGACGACTGGGCGTAAGGGAACCTGCTGTGGCGCAAATGCCACAGCAGAATCTACCCGGCAGCTATTGACAAACGCTATCGCTGATGCTATCTTAGCTTTGTTGTTAACCAACGGAGTCAGATATGTCAGAAACGACAGTGAATGAAACTTCCCGCAAAGCCCGCCGCGATTGGATTGACGCGAAGGGTAATCCGGTAGAGTCTGGTGATGAGAAGGACGCGGTCGGTTTCCGCTATACTCATATACCGACTGCGAAGCGGATTGACGTGGACTTCGATCCGGATACCGACATCGGGCCGTCCGAAGCGGTGTTCGAGTTGAGCAATATACCGGAACCTACCAAGACGATGCTCGCCATATTCGGCGGACTCACCTTGGCGGGGAACATCGTGTCCACAGCGACTAACCCGAAGTCGAAGGGTGATCCGCTGGCGAACCCGATCCCGGACATCGTTGCCCGGTTCGAAGAGATGGGCAACGGAGTGTGGAGTGGCGAGCGTGGCGCTGGTGGGC
>Ga0306923_10000150_pt1 | contig 48350 bp, 42 predicted proteins | sample sta12Can44000108_FD_203841 | JGI IMG/M metagenome (GOLD analysis project Ga0306923, IMG submission 203841) | Lab enrichment of tropical soil microbial communities from Luquillo Experimental Forest, Puerto Rico - statanox.12C.anox.44.000.108 (v2)... | ecosystem: Environmental > Terrestrial >... | reverse complement strand
ACGCGGACGATCACGAACTGACCGGCCTTGCGCGCGCGTGCCACCTGCGGCGCGCGCACCTTGTACAGGTTCACCTTCGGCGCGAGCTCCCGCTTCTCGAGCAGCTCGAAGGACTGCTTCAGGAATTCCATGCGGTGAGGACCTCGAGGGGACTGACGTGGGGAAAAACTCGTGCGCGCACCTTTCACGAAGCGGGCCAGCGTCCACACATGGAATCCTCGGTCGGGATGGCGTGGCAAGACGCCGCAATTCCACGGATTTGCCAGAGATGGCGCACGCCTGGCCGCCCGCCCGGCGGCGCACGCTCCGCCAGGCAAGCCTGCCGCAGCGCAAACCCTGCGTGAGACGCGTTGACGCCGGCGAGCAAGCAACACATCCTCGTGCCGACCTTCGTCACGCGGAGTCGCCCGCCCATGACGCTCGATCTCACCTGCCAGGCCTGCGACACGAGCTTCGAGCTGGAGCTCGCCGACCTCCTGGACGAGCCGAGGCTCCAGTGCCCGAACTGCGACGCGCGCGTGCCGCGCGCGATGGCCGAGGCGCTGTCGGGGGCGCTCGAGGAGCTCTTCGCCCAGCTCGCGCGGCTCCGGCCCAAGTTCCTGGTCGTCGCGGAGGTCGAGAGTGACGATCTGCCGCCGCCCTACGACCGCGAGCGCGCCGCGCGGACCGACGACGAGGACGACGAGGAGGACATCGAGCGCGAGCCTCGGGAGAGGGACGCGGACGAGTGACCGCGGCGCGGCGCCGAGCAGGTCGGCCGCGCCGTCCCCAGGTTTGCGCTGGACCTGGGGGACGCCATGCACGCCTGGTCGGGAACGCTCGTCGCTTCGCTCCTCGCTGGAGCCGCGTCCGTGACCACCGCGCCCCCAGCGACGCGCGGGGATCTGGTGGAGCTCGAGGTCGCGGGCGTGCTCCCGCTCGACCCGGAGGCGGGCACCCTGCTCGTGCTGCGCCAGAAGGGGGCGGAGACGGTGCTGCCCATCTTCATCGGGCGAAACGAGGGCGCGGTGCTCGATCAGCGGCTCAGGCGAGGGCTCCCGCGCCGGCCGGGCGCCGCCGAGCTGCTCGAGCGCACCATCGCCGCGCTCGGCGGGCGCGTCGCGCTCGTCGCCATCGAAGGAGAGCAAGCCGCCGTGCTGCGAGCCCGGGTGACGCTCGTGCAGGGGGAGCGCCGCTTCGAGCTCGACGCGCGCCCATCCGACTCGGTCACGCTGGCCGTCGGCGCGGGTGCGCCCATCTTCGCGACCCGGCAGGTGCTCTCCGAGGCCGGGCTGACTCGTGAGGACATGGCCCGCGTCCACGGGGGCCGGGCGCCGGCCAAGCAGGGCGCCTCCGCGGGGCCGAAGCTCAGCTTTTGAAGCCGCGCGCCTCCTCGCCGCCTCCGCGATGTGCCCGGCGGCGGGGGACGAGCCCCGCCCTACAGCTCCAGCCGGTCGGCGACGTCGGCGGCGACGGGCGCGCGCCAGGTCGCGCCGTCGAGCGCCTTCACGATGCCGACGATCGAGAGCACCAGCACGCCCGCTAGCCCAAGGTGGCCGATGAAGCCGAGGTAGGGGACGAGCGCGAGGCCGACGCAGCCGACCCCGAGCAGCCCGAGCGCGACGCCCTGCCGGGCGTGGAAGCGCACTAGCGGCGTGTCGCGCGCGACGAAGTACGGCACGAGCGCGAGGAGCCCCAGGTAGCAGAGGACGAGGAGGATCCGGTCCTCCGACGAGGCGCGCGGAGGCGGGGTCACCTGCGCTGGAGGCGGCGGCGCGTCGGCTGGCGGCAACGGCGGGGGCAGCTCACCGCTCACGGCACGTTACTCCTCGTTACGCGAGCGCGGCGGAGGCGTCGCGAGCGGCCGCGACTCGGGGCGGAAGTCGTACAGCGACTCCACCTTCACGTTGCGATACCGCTCGAGCTTGAGCGCCATCCTGGAGAGACTGGCGACGAACGCGGCCACGTCGAACGGCGTCCCCTTGCCCTCCTCCTTCTTCTGCCGCTTCACCTCGTTCAGGATGAGCTTCCGGACCTCCTGCGGGTGGTAGAGGAACGCGCCCGAGAAGAAAAGGCGGCCCTCGTGCGGCAGCAGCCTCGCCTCGAGGATGTCCCCCTTCTCGAGGCCGACCATCTGCCGGCGCTCGGTGACGTCGTGGAGCGCGTCGGTGAAGAGGTCGCGCAGCCGCACCTCGCCCTTCTTGATCTTCTTCACCTCGAAGACGCCGTGGATGCTCTTCGCGAGCACGCGGTAGACGGAGAGCTCGTCCGTCGTGAGCTGCGGCCCCGACTCCCGCATGAAGATCTCGATGGTGGTCTCGCTCGAGCCAGGGGGTCGGAAGTCGTAGAGGTAGTAGTCGAGCATCCCGTTCATCCGGGTCTCGAAGCTCTTGTCCTCCTCGTGCGGCTCGCCGTGGCGATCGAACCAGTCGCGGCGCGCCGCGAGCAGCTCCTCCTTGCGCTCGTCGCGGGTCGACCAGGCGAGGAGCTTCTCCTGCAGCTCCGACAGGCTGCTCATCGGCGCTGCTCCATCATCGTGGCGAACCGGGCGAACAGCTGCCGCGCGTCGTGCGGCCCCGGCGAGGACTCCGGGTGATACTGGACGCTGAACGCGGGGGCGTCGAGCACCTCGAGGCCCTCGACCGTGCCGTCGTTCAGGTTCAGATGGGTGACCCGAGCGCGCTTGCCCAGGCTCCGGTCGTCCACAGCGAACCCGTGGTTCTGGCAGGTGATGTCGACCTTCCCGGTGGCGAGGTCCTTCACGGGCTGGTTCGCGCCGCGGTGACCGAACTTGAGCTTGTAGGTGCGCCCCCCGAGCGCCAGCGCCAGGATCTGGTGCCCGAGGCAGATGCCGAACACCGGCACCTTCCCGAGCAGCGCCGCGACGTTCTCCCGCGCGCCCGGCACCGCCGCCGGGTCGCCGGGACCGTTGGTGAGGAAGACGCCGTCGGGGCGGAGCTTCAGGACCTCCTCGCCCGGGGTGAGGCTCGGGACGACGGTCACCTTGCACCCCTGCTCCACGAGCAGGCGCAGCATGGCGCGCTTGAGGCCCCAGTCGTACGCCACGACGTGGAAGCGCGGCTTCGCCTGCTCCAGCCGCTCGCCGTCCCGGTACGCGTCGGCACCCGCCTCGCTCCAGACGTACGGCTCCTTCGTGGAGATGCGCGTCGCGAGGTCCTGTCCCTCCATCCCCGGGAGCGCCCGCGCCCGCTCCACGAGCGCCTTCGCGCTCGTGCCGTCGCTCGAGAGCACGCCCATCTGCGCGCCCGCCGTCCGCAGGTGCTTCGTGAGGCGACGCGTGTCGATGCCGGAGATGGCCGGGATGCGGTGCTTCACGAGGTACGCCTCGATGCCCTCGTCCGCCCTCCACGAGCTCGGCTGCTCGGACCAGTTGCGCACGATGTAGCCGGTCGCGTGCGGGTGGGCCGACTCGGTGTCGGCCGCGTTGACGCCGTAGTTCCCCTGCTCCGGGTAGGTCATGCAGACCATCTGCCCGACGTACGACGGGTCGGTCAGGATCTCCTGGTACCCGGTCATCGAGGTGTTGAAGACCACCTCGCCCACGGCCTCGCCGGGGGACCCGAACGCGGTCCCCTCGAACACGGTTCCATCGGCGAGCGCCAGGATTGCTGCACGCTTCATCTTCCTCCTCCGGCGAGCTCGTGGACGATCCGCCCCCCCACCAGCGTGAGGGTGCAGCGTCCGACGAGCGTCGCGCCCTTCCAGGGCGAGTTCTTGCTCTTCGAATGGAACAACGCCGGGTCGCAGCGCCATTCACGCGCCGGATCGAGCACGGCCACATCGGCTGGCGCGCCGCGAGCGAGCGACCCGCCGGGCAGGCGGAAGGCCCGCGCCGGGGACGACGTCAGCGCCTCGACGAGCCGGCGCTCCGAGAGGGCGCCCTCCCGCGCCAGCGCCAGGCAGACCGCGAACGCCGTCTCGAGGCCCACGATCCCGTTCGCCGCCGCGTCGAACTCGAGGTCCTTCTCGACAGCGGAGTGCGGCGCGTGATCGGTGGCGATGCAGTCGATGGTGCCGTCGGCGAGGCCCTCCCGCACCGCGGCGCGATCGGCGGCCGAGCGCAGCGGGGGGTTCATCTTGAAGGCGGTGTCGTAGCGGGAGCGCGCCACGTCCTCGTCGACGAGCGCGAGGTGGTGCGGCGTCACCTCGGCCGTCACCGGCAGTCCGCGCCGCTTCGCCTCGCGGACCGCGCGGACGCTGCCCGCCGTCGAGAGGTGGGCGATGTGGAGCCGGCCGCCGGTCAGCTCGGCGAGGGCGAGGTCGCGGGCGACCATGACCTCCTCCGAGGCCGCCGGCACGCCCTTCAGGCCGAGCCGCGTCGCGGCGGGCCCCTCGTGCATGACGCCCTTGCCGACGAGGAGGAGGTCCTCCTCGTGCACGGTGAGCGGCAGGTCGAACGCACGGGCGTACTCCAGGGCGCGCCGCATCAGGGCGGACGACATGACCGGGCGGCCGTCGTCGGAGAGGGCCACGCAGCCCGACGCCGCGAGCTCGCCGTACTCGGCGAGCTCCTCACCCTTCTGCCCCTTGGAGATGCAGCCGACCGGGAACACCCGCGCCAGCCCGGCGGCCTCCGCCCGGGCGAGGATCAGCTGCGTCACGCTGGCGTTGTCGTTCGGCGGCGCCGTGTTCGGCATGGCGCAGACGGCGGTGAAGCCGCCCGCCACCGCCGCCCGGGCGCCGGTCGCGACGGTCTCCTTGTACTCCTGCCCCGGCTCGCGCAGGTGGACGTGGAGGTCGATGAAGCCGGGCGTGACCCACTTGCCGCGCGCGTCGACGGCGCGCACGTCGCGCGGCCGCTCGAGCCGCTCGGCCACCTCGGCCACCTTGCCGTCGCGGACGACCACGGTGCGGATCCCGTCCACGCCGCTCGCGGGATCGATGACCCGCCCGCCTTCGATGAAGATGATGTCGCTCACGGAGTCTCCCCTAGGCCGTCCACCCTGAGCGTAGCGAGCGCGCAGCGCTCGCGAAGTCGAAGGGTCATGAGCGCGCACCTCCTTCCGCCGCCTCGTGCGCGCCGCCGGCGAGGAGGTAGAGGACCGCCATCCGCACCGCCACCCCGTTCTCCACCTGATCCAGGATGACCGACCGTGCGCCGTCGGCCACCTCGGGCGAGAGCTCGACACCGCGGTTGATAGGGCCGGGGTGGAGGATGGCGCAGGAGGGCGTGAGCCACTCCGCGGCCTTCTTCTCGTTGAGCCCCCAGAACTTCGAGTACTCGCGGGTGCCCGGGATGAGCGGGTCGCCGATGCGCTCGTGCTGGATGCGCAGCATGATCACCGCGTCCGCCCCTTCCACGGCCCCCCTGAGCTGGTGGTGGACCTCGGCTCCCATGGCCTCGATCCCCTCCGGGATCATCGTGGGAGGGCCGCAGACGCGGACCTTCGCCCCGAGCTTCGTGAGCCCGTGCAGGTTCGAGCGCGCCACGCGCGAGTGCGAGACGTCGCCGACGATCGCGACGGTCTTCCCGGCCAGGGTGCCGAAGTCGGGCGCCGCCACGGCGGGCGCGCCCGCGATACCGGTGAAGTGCTCGGCGAGCGTGTAGAGATCGAGGAGGCCCTGCGTCGGGTGCTCGTGCGCCCCGTCGCCGGCCGAGACCACCGCGCACGAGACGTGGTCGGCCACGAGCTGCGGCGCGCCGCTCGAGGGGTGGCGGATGACGAGGATGTCGGGGTGCATCGCCTCGATGTTGCGGGCCGTGTCGACGAGCGTCTCGCCCTTCGTCACCGACGAGCTGGACGAGGTCCAGTTGACGGCGTCCGCGGAGAGGATCTTGGCGGCCGTCTCGAAGGAGGTCCGGGTACGGGTCGAGGCCTCGAAGAAGAGGTTCACCACCGCCTTCCCGCGCAAGGTCGGCACCTTCTTGATGGGCCGGCGCAGAACCTCCTTCATGGAGGTGGCGAGTTCCATGACGGACAGGAGGTCGTCCCGCGAGAGCGGCTCGAGGCCTGTCAGATGTCGGTGCTTACCGATCACGTGTTCCCCCTCGGCTTGACCAGTACCTCGTCCTCTTTCACCCCGCCCTCGACGAGCCGCACCTCGACCTGGTCGCGGTCGGGAACCTGCAGCTGCACCCCGACCACGTCGGCGGCGATGGGCAGCTCGCGTCCACCCCGATCGACCAGGACGGCGAGGAGCACGCGCCGCGGCCGGCCGAAGTCGACCAGCTCGTCGAGCGCCGCCCGCACCGTGCGCCCGGTGTACAGCACGTCATCCACCAGGACGATCGTCTTCCCGGTCACCGGGAACCGGATGTCGGTCGGGCCGACCACCGGCGCCACGGCCAGCTCGGAGAGGTCGTCGCGGTAGAGCGAGATGTCGAGCGTGCCCATCGGCGGCTCGGTCCCCGTGAAGGCGGCGATTTGCTTCCGGAGGCGCTGCGCGAGGTGGACGCCGCCGCGCCGGATGCCGACGACGGCCAGGTCGCCGCCCCGCTCCCGCGCGCGCTCCACCACCTCTTGCGCCATGCGCGCCAGGGCGCGCTCGATGCCGTCGGCGTTCATGACGCTGCCCTTCCTTGGCTGGCCATGGGTCTCGCGTTTCTAGCGCTACTCGATTCGTTTGAAAAGCCGCTCGACCCGCAGGCCGGCGGGCCCGCCCCAGGGTGTCCAGCCGGAGAGCCCCCAGCTCCAGAAGACCAAGGCCGCGCGCCCCTTGACGTTGGCGAGCGGCACCTGCCATCCGCCGCCCGCGCGGCTGTCGGCGGACCGGTCGCGATTGTCTCCCAGCACGAAGACGTGGCCGGGGGCGACCCGCTCGAACGGGCCTTCCCGCTCACCCAGGCGCGCGCGCCGGCACTGCGCCACGACGTGGTCCACGACCCCGCCGCGCGCCGCGGCGGCATGGGCATCCGCCAGCGCCTGCGGCATACCGCTGCGCGGCGGATCGACGCGCCCACGGGCGAGCGTCTCACGCCAGGCGGGGCAGTTCTCGGTCCACCACTTCCCGCCTCCCTCCGCCTGCTCATCGTAGGCGATGTCGGCGACGGGCTCGCGCGGCTGCGGCACGCCGTTGACGTAGACCACCTGGTCGCGCAGCTCGATCACGTCGCCGGGGAGCCCGATCACCCGCTTGATGTAGTCCTTCCCCGGCTCGCGCGGGTTCGCGAACACCACCACGTCGCCGCGCCGCGGCTCGCTCCAGCGGACGAGGAACCGGTTCATGAACGGGATGCGCACGCCGTAGGAGAGCTTCGACACGAGCAGGTGATCGCCGACCTGGACGGTGGGGACCATCGACGAGGACGGGATGCGGAACGCCTCGACCACGAACGCGCGCGCGCAGAGCGCCACGGCGAACGCCAGCAGCGCCGACTCGACCAGCTCGCGGAGGGCGCCCTTGCGCGCGACCAGGGCGAGCTGGTCGCGCCAGACGAGATCGAGGCGCGCGCTCGCCTCCGCCATGAGCTCCGCGTCCCCCGCCGACGCGGCGGCCTCCAGCGCGTCGGCGGCGGCGAGCGCCTCGGTCCGCGCGTGCTCCGGGACGCGCTTCCCCCGCCGCTCCAGGAAACGCCGCGTGGAGACGGCGAACCGCACCGCCTCGTCACGCTCGGCGACCGCCGGAGCGAGCGCCCGCGAGGGGCGGCTTAGAGGGCTGTCCAAAACGCCCGTCCCGTCGCCGTGGCGAGCGATTCGCGTCGCATCGCTTCGTTGCTCCTTCCTCACATACCCTCCGGGTATGTTCGGTCGTCGCGCCTCGCGCTGCTAGCGCCTCGCTCGCCTGGCTCGGTCCCGGGCATTTTGAACAACCCTGTCAATCCTCCACCTTCAGCACGGCGAGGAAGGCCTCCTGCGGGATCTCGACCGAGCCCACCTGCTTCATCCGCTTCTTGCCCTCCTTTTGCTTCTCGAGCAGCTTGCGCTTGCGGCTGATGTCGCCGCCGTAGCACTTGGCGAGCACGTTCTTGCGGTAGGCCTTCACCGTCTCGCGGGCGATGATCTTGGCGCCGATGGCCGCCTGGATGGCCACCTCGTACATCTGCTTGGGGATGACGTCCTTGAGCCTCGCGCACAGCTCGCGCCCCCGCTGGTAGGCGCGGTCGCGGTGGACGATGACGGAGAGCGCGTCGACCGGCTCGCCGTTGATGAGGAAGTCGAGCTTGACGAGGTCGGCCTCGTCGTACCCCTTGAGCTCGTAGTCGAGGCTGGCGTAGCCGCGCGAGACGCTCTTCAGCTTGTCGAAGAAGTCGAACACCACCTCCGCGAGCGGGATGTCGTACGTGATCTGGAGCCGCGTCGTGCCGATGTACTTGAGATCGCGCTGCACCCCGCGCCGGTCCTGGCACAGCTTGAGGATCGCGCCCACGTCGTCGGTGCGGCCGTGGATGTGGCAGGTGAGGATGGGCTCCTCGAGCTTCGCGATCTTCTGGACGGGCGGCAGCTTGGCCGGGCTGTCGATCTCCTCGACCTCGCCCTGCGTGTCGGTCACGCGGTAGACGACCGACGGGGCGGTGGTGATGAGGGCGAGCTCGTACTCGCGCTCGAGCCGCTCCTGCACGATCTCCATGTGCAGGAGGCCCAGGTACCCGCAGCGGAAGCCGAAGCCGAGCGCCTGCGAGGTCTCCGGCTCGAAGGTGAAGGCGGAGTCGTTGAGGCGGAGCTTCGTGAGCGCGTCCCGCAGGCTGTCGTAGTCGGCCGCGTCGACCGGGAAGACGCCCGAGAACACCATCGGCTTCACGACCTTGAAGCCCGGGAACGGCTCGGTGGTCGGGCGCGCCACCTCGCTGATGGTGTCGCCCACCTTCGCGTCGTGAACGTCCTTCACGTTCGCTACGACGATGCCCACCTCGCCCGCGATGAGCCGCGCCACCGGGCGGGAGAACGGCGCGAACACCCCAAGCTCCTGGACCTCGAACTCCTTCTTGTTCGACCAGAGCTGGATCTTCTGCTTCGGGGCGAGCGTCCCCTCGAAGATCCGGACCAGCATCACGACGCCGCGGTACGAGTCGTACCAGGAATCGAAGATGATGGCCTTCAGCGGCGCCTGCGGATCGCCCTCGGGCGGCGGCACCTTCTTCACGACCTGCTCGAGGATCTCCTCGATCCCGATGCCCTCCTTGGCCGAGGTGGGCACGGCGTCCTTGGCGTCGAGGCCGATCACCTCCTCGATCTCGCGCCGCACCCCCTCCACGTCCGCGGACGGAAGGTCGATCTTGTTGATGACGGGGATGATCTCGAGATCGTGGTCGAGGGCCTGATAGACGTTGGCGAGCGTCTGCGCCTCGACGCCCTGGCTGGCGTCCACCACCAGGATGGCGCCCTCGCAGGCGGCGAGCGATCGCGACACCTCGTAGGCGAAGTCGACGTGCCCGGGCGTGTCGATGAGGTTGAGCTCGTACTCCTCGCCGTCGCGCGCCCGGTACGTCATCCGGACGGTCTGCGCCTTGATCGTGATCCCGCGCTCGCGCTCCAGCTCCATGTTGTCGAGGAACTGGGCCTGCGCCTCGCGGGCACTGACGGTCCCGGTCTTCTCGAGCAGGCGGTCGGCGAGGGTCGACTTGCCGTGATCGATGTGCGCGATGATCGAGAAGTTGCGGATGTGCTGGGTCTCGGCGGGCATCGGAGGAGGGGCTTTTAACACGCCCGGCCGGTGCGTGCGCGAGGGAGGAGGGACCAACCGATGCTCCACGCCACCGGTCAGGTACCCAGGCGCCCTACATCGAAGCGCGGCCGATTCGCCGGAGGGACCAGCGATCGCCAGGCGAGCGAGCGCGCGGCTCCACTCGCCACGGACGCAAGCGGCCGCGGGTGCGGAACCCTAGAGCCGCGGGGGACGCCCACGCGTCCCCCGCGGTAGGAATTAGCTGCAGCCCGTGGTGGAGCCGCAGTTGAGGCACTTGTAGCAGGCGCCGTTGCGGACCGTGATGCTGCCGCAGGTCGGGCACGGCGGCGCGTCCTGCTGCTGGACCACCGTCTCGCCCGGCGCCGGCGGCCGCGCCACCGGCGGGAGCGCCACCACCGTCGCGCTGGCCGAGAGGCGCGGCGCCTGCGGCGCGGCTCCGGGGGCGAGGTCCTTCCTCGCTTCCTCGACCTGCTGCGCGTCCTCGCTGGGGAGGAACTTCAGCGACAGCCACCGGAAGATGTAGTCCGTGATCGACTTCGCGATCGGGATGTCGGGGTTGCCGGTGAAGCCCGACGGCTCGAACCGCGTGTGGCTGAACTTGTCGCACAGCACCTGGAGCGGAACGCCGTACTGCAGCGCCATCGAGATGGAGGTGGCGAACCCGTCCATGAGGCCCGACACGACCGAGCCCTCCTTCGCCATGGTGACGAAGAGCTCGCCGGGCGACCCGTCGGCGTACATGCCGACGGTCATGTAGCCCTCGTGTCCGCCGATCGAGAACTTGTGCGTGATCGAGCGGCGCTCGTCGGGGAGGCGCCGGCGGGCGAGCCGCTCCGGCGCGGCCGGGGCCGCCACCTCCTCCTTCTTCTCCTTGGCGGTGTTGAGCGGCTGGCTGCGCTTGCAGCCGTCGCGGTAGATGGCGACCGCCTTGAGCCCGAGCCGCCACGACTCGAGGTAGGCCTGCTCGATGTCCGCCGGGTTGGCGGAGCTCGGCATGTTGACCGTCTTCGAGATGGCGCCGGAGAGGAAGGGCTGCACGGCGCCCATCATCCGGATGTGCCCCATGTAGTGGATGGAGCGCGCGCCGTTCGCGGGCTTGAAGGCGCAGTCGAACACCGGGAGGTGCTCGGCCTTGAGCCCGGTGGCACCCTCGATCGTCTCCGCCTGGTCGATGAAGCCGAGGACGGAGTGGATGGTCTCCGGCGCGTAGCCGAGCTTCTGCAGCGCCAGCGGGACCGTGTTGTTCACGATCTTGAGCACGCCGCCACCGACCAGCTTCTTGTACTTGACGAGCGCGATGTCGGGCTCGATCCCGGTCGTGTCGCAGTCCATCATGAAGCCGATGGTGCCGGTGGGCGCGAGCACGGTGACCTGCGCGTTGCGCACGCCGTGCTCGGCCCCGAGGCGCTGCGCGTCGGACCACGCGCCGCGAGCGGCGTCGATCAGCTCCGCCGGGGCGAGCCTCCCGTCGATGTGCTCCACCGCCGCCGCGTGCTTCGCGAGCACGGCCAGGCACGGCTGACGGTTCTTCTCGAACCCGGCGAACGGACCCTTGTGGCTGGCGATGCGTGCGCTCATCGCGTACGCCTCGCCCGTCATGAGGGCCGTGATGGCGGCGGCGGTGGCCCGGCCCGCGTCGGAGTCGTACGGGAGGCCGCTCGCCATGAGCAGCGCGCCAAGGTTGGCGTAGCCGAGCCCGAGCGGCCGGTAGGCCTCGCTGTTCTTGCCGATGGCGTCGGTGGGGTAGCGCGCGTTCGAGACCAGGATCTCCTGGGCCAGGATGGTGAGGTCGACCGCGCGCTTGAAGCTCTCCGCGTCGAACCCACCGTCGATGGACCTGAAATGCATCAGGTTGAGCGACGCCAGGTTGCACGCGGAGTCGTCGAGGAACATGTACTCCGAGCACGGGTTCGAGGCGTTGATGCGATCCGTGTTCGGGCAGGTGTGCCAGGCGTTCACGGTGCTGTCGAACTGGATACCGGGGTCACCGCACAGCCAGGCCGCCTCGGTGATCTTCTTCATGAGCTGGCGCGCCTGGATCGTCTCCACCACGCCGCCGTCGACCCGGGCGGTGAGCGCCCAGGCGCCGTCCGACTGGACCGCGCGCATGAAGGCGTCCGTGACGCGCACCGAGTGGTTCGCGTTCTGGAAGAACACCGAGTCGTACGCGCCGCCACGCACGTTGAAGCCGCCGTCGTAGCCGGCCTCGATGAGCGCCCACGCCTTCCGCTCCTCGCCCGCCTTGCACTCGACGAACTCCTCGATGTCGGGGTGGTCGGCGTCGAGGATGACCATCTTGGCGGCGCGCCGCGTCTTGCCGCCCGACTTGATGACGCCGGCGAAGGCGTCGAAGCCGCGCATGAAGCTCACGGGGCCGGACGCCTCGCCGCCGCCGGAGAGCTTCTCCTTGGAGGAGCGGATCTTGGAGAGGTTCGACCCGGCGCCCGACCCGTACTTGAAGAGCATGCCCTCGGTGTGGGCGAGCCTCAGGATCGAGTCCATCGAGTCCGAGACGGCGTTGATGAAGCACGCGCTGCACTGCGGGTGGTCCTCGACCCCCACGTTGAACCAGACCGGTGAGTTGAACGACATCTTCTGCCGGTACAGGAGGTGTCCCAGCTCGGCCTCGAACGAGACCGCGTCCTCCTCGGAGGCGAAGTAACCGTCCTGGCGCCCCCACCGGCCGATGGCGCGGACGACGCGGCTGACCAGCTGGCGAACCGAGCGCTCCCGCTCGGGCGAGCCGAGCGCGCCCCGGAAGTACTTCGAGGCCACCACCTGCGTCGCGAGCGCCGACCAGCTCTTCGGCACCTCGACGTCCCGCTGCTCGAAGATGACCTGGCCGCCCTCGCCGTTGATGGCGGCGGTCCTGAGCTCCCAGGCGATCTCCTCGGCTGGGTCGACGCCCGGGGTGGAGAAGTAGCGCGGCACCGCCACGCCCTTCTTCGCCGTCTTCCGCTTCGCGTTGCGCCGCTGCCCGACGACCTCGCGCTCCATCATCTCGCTCTCCCTCCGGCCCGGGTTCCTGGCCCGGCCCACCGCTGCATGAACGCGAGCGCCCCTCGGGCGCCCCCTCGGCAAAAAGATCCCCGGCCGGCTCGCGTGCGTGGCCGGAGAATCGCTCCTCGAAGTTCTCGGAAAGACTCAGGAACTGATGCCCGGGAGCCGTCGGCTCCCGGGAACCCTCCACGCCCGCGCCTTGCTCGTGGGCGTGACCTTGCCACGGCGGTCCGACAACGCTCGCCTGGGCGCGAGCGACCGAGCGTGATCTCCGTTCCTTGCGCCGCAGTTCCTAGCCGCCACCGACATCGCCCCACCCCTTCCCGCCCGTACCGCTCCCCGCACCCGACACCGTCCGGATCCCGCCCCCGCCGCGCACGACCTGAGTACCTGGAACCTTACGCACGGCGGCCGCAAGGGTCAAGCGGTGCACCACAACATATTGTGTTGCAAGATATTGTCACACACAACAGGCTGCATTTTCGCGGGGTTGCAGCCGAAGGCCCTGTTGGGTTCAGTTTTCGACGACGATCTTGCCGTCGCCCATCGCCATCGCCGAGCAGTGGAACTTCTCGATCCCCTTCTGCTTCGGGGTGATGGTGAGGCTCACCGGCTTGCCGAGCGGGAGCTCGAGGTTCTTCACGTTCTCCGCCGGGATGTCGATGGCGGTGATGCAGGTGCGGTCGGTGAGGCGCGTGAAGACGAGCGTCGTCGGCTCGCCCTTCTTGACCGAGACCCGCTGCGGCTCGAAGCCGTGATCGGTCACCTTGATCGAGAGGGTCGGCCCCGCGAAAGCTGGCGAGGCGACGAGGAGTGCGGCGGCGAGGACCAGGCGGCGCATGCGGGTGCTCCTCCGGAGCGAGAAGTGCCAGGCGTGCCGGCCCCGGCGAGCGGCCATCATAGTGGCTCGCCTCCGCGGAGGGCGAGGCGGGCGGGCATTCGAGCGAGTCAATGGAAGTCTCGTGCCTGCGGAGCGATCTCGGGGGCGATGGGGAGCTGCGATACCGATCGGACGCGCACGTTCACCACCTGGCCGTTCCTCTCCACCCTGCCCTGCACGACGAGGAACGCCGCGCCGCGCACGAGGGGCCGGAACCGCTCGTACACGTCCGGCATGAGGACGAGGTTGGCGATCCCGGTCTCGTCCTCCAGGCTCACGAAGACGAGTCCCGAGGCGGTGGCGGGCCGCTGGCGCACGATGACGAGACCGGCCACCTCGACCGCCGCGCGATCGCGCAGGCCGACGAGCTCGCGGGCGGTCCGCACCCGGCGAGCGGCGAGGCGCGGCCGGAGCATCGCCATCGGGTGCGCGCGCTCGGAGAGGCCGAGCGCCGCGTAATCGGCGGCCACCTCCTCCGACGCGGTCGAGGGCGGCAGCGCGGCGGGTGGCTCCTCGACCGGCGCGCCGGCGAGGAGATCGCCGTCGCGCGCGGCCGGTCCCACCGCGAGGGCGGTCCACAGCGCACGCCGCCGCTGCACCTCGAGGCCGCGCAAGGCGCCGGCCTGGGCGAGCCGCTCGAGCCACGCGGGCGAGAGCCCTCCACGGCGGGTGAGGTCGGACATCGAGTCGAAGGCGCGCGCGCGCCGCGCGGCGACGACGCCCTCGCCCACGGCCCGCGGCAGTCCGCGCACGGTCTGCAGCCCGAGTCGCAACGCCGGGCGCTCCCCCTCCCGCGCCGGCGCACCCACCTCCGGCCCCTCGAGTGTGCACTCCCAGTCCGAGCTCATCACGTCCACCCCCCGCACCTCCAACCCGGCCCGCTTGGCGTCCTCGACGATCGTGTGCGGCGCGTAGAAGCCCATGGGCTGGCTGTCGAGCAGCGCGCAGGCGAACGCGGCCGGGTGGTAACGCTTCAGCCACGCCGAGGCGTAGACGAGGAGCGCGAAGGAGGCGGCGTGCGACTCGGGGAAGCCGTAGCCCGCGAACCCGAGCAGCTGTTGGTAGATCGCCTCCGCGTCGGCCTGTGGGATGTGCCGCTCGGCCATCCCGGCCACGAGGCGCGACCTCATCGCCTCCATCCGCTCGTGCGACCGCTTGTGGGTCATGACCCGGCGCAGCTCGTCCGCCTCTCCCGGCGTGAAGCCCGCCGCCACGACCGCGAGCCGCATCGCCTGCTCCTGGAAGAGCGGTACGCCGAGCGTCTTCGCCAGCACGGGCTCGAGCGGCGGGTACGGGTAGCGCACCGGCTCGAGCCCGTCGCGGCGGCGCAGGAAGGGGTGGACCATGCCTCCCTGGATCGGCCCGGGGCGGATGATGGCGACCGAGATGACGAGATCGTAGAAGCAGCGCGGCCTGAGCCGTGGCAGGAGCGACATCTGCGCCCGAGACTCGATCTGGAACACGCCGATCGTGTCGGCGCGCGCCACCATCTCGTAGACGGCCGGGTCCTCGGCGGGGATTTCGGCAAGGGTCTCGGGCCAGGGAGAGGCTGTGGGTAGCGCCGGCGAGGGGCGGTGCTCGGCGAGGAGCTTCAGGCAGCGCGAGAGCGCCGTCAGCATCCCCAGCCCGAGCAGGTCGACCTTGAGCAGCCCCAGCTCGGCGATGTCGTCCTTGTCCCACTGGACGATGGTCCGCTCCGGCATGGCGGCCGGCTCGATGGGCGCGGTCTCGCAGAGCGGCCGCCGCGTGATGACGAACCCGCCCACGTGAATCGAGAGGTGGCGCGGGAAGCGCTGCAGCTCGCGGGCGAGCAGCAGGGTCTGGCGCACCGCGGGGGAACCCTTCACGTCCAGGCCGGCCTGGGCGAGCAGCTCGGGGGTGACCTGGGACAGGTCCTCGTAGGTGCCGAGGAGCTTCGAGAGCCGGTCGACCTGCCCGAGCGAGAGCCCGAGCGCCTTCCCCACGTCGCGCAGCGCCGACTTCCCGCGGTAGCTGATGACCTCGCAGACCATCCCGGCGTGGTCGCGGCCGTAGCGCCGGTACACGTACTGCAGCACCTCCTCGCGCCGCTCGTGCTCGAAGTCGACGTCGATGTCCGGAGGCTCGCCGCGCTCGATCGAGATGAAGCGCTCGAACAGGAGCCCCATCCGCACCGGGTCGATGGAGGTGATCCCGAGGCAGAAGCAGAGGATGGAGTTGGCCGCGCTCCCTCGCCCCTGGCACAGGATGCCCCGCTCGCGCGCGAAGCGGACGATGTCCCAGACGGTGAGGAAGTAGCTCGCGTACCCGAGCTGCTCCACGAGCTCCAGCTCCTTCGCGATCTGCCGCCGGACGTCCTCGGGCGGCTCCCCCTTCCAGCGCCAGCGCGCTCCGTCCTCGACGAGCGCGCGGAGGAGCGGCATGCCGGTGACGGCGCCGGCTGGCGCGTCTCCCGATGTGACCGCCGAGCAGCCCCCTCTCCCTGCCGGCGGCGGCGCCTTCGGCGCTTTCGCCTGACGCGAGCGGCCGCCGGCTTCGCCGACTTCTTCGTGGGGGCTACGCCCCCACCCCCCCGCCGGTGGGGGAGAGGGTCGTTCAACCTGTTCCGGCCGTGTCGCCCCCATCGCGCTCGGCATCGCCTCCTCCGGCCGCGCCAGCACCGGCGGCAGCGGGTGCTCGCCGCGGATCTCGTCGAGGCGGAAGCGGCAGCCCTCGGCGATGGCGGCGGCGGCCTCGAGGCCCTCGGGGAAGTCGGGCCAGAGCTGCGTCATCTCCTCCGGACCCTTGAGCGTCCGCTCGGCGTTCGGAAAGAGCCGCCGACCGGCCCGGTCGACCGTCGTTCCGAGGCGGATGCAGGTGAGCACGTCCTGCAACGGCTGCCGCCGCCGGTCGTGGGTGTGGGCGTCATTCGTCACCGCCACGAGGATGCCGAGGCGGCGCCCCAGGCTCCGCGCCGCCGCGATGCGCGCCTCCTCGCCCGCGACGTGGTGGCGCTCCACCGCCAGCGCGAGCCGTCGACCGAAGGCGTTGCGGAGCCGCTCCGCCGCCGAGGCGTCGGCGCCCGGGTAGAGCGCGAAGAGGCCGCGCGCCCGCTCCGCGATCCTCGCGAACGGGAGGTCGACCGCCTCGCGGCGCGCGGGCGCCTCGCCCTCCCCGCCTGGCTGCGCGCCGCAGTGCGCCTCGGACAGGAGCCGGCACAGGCTCGCATAACCTTCCCGGTCCATCGCCAGGAGCACGAGCGGCGTGGTCGGGAACGGGCCAGAAGAGAGGCCTCGGCACGAGAGCTCGGCCCCGACGACGAGCGCGACCCCCTGCCGCTTCGCTTCGGCGTGGCCGCGGACGGCGCCGTACAGGCCGTCCAGATCGGTGATCGCCAGCGCCGAGAGGCCCAGCTCCGCGGCGCAGCCGACCAGCTCCTCGGGGTGGCTCGCGCCGCGCAGGAAGGAGAAGCAGGACTTGGAGCGCAGCTCGGCATATCGAGGCGGTGCCATGGCTCAAGGCCTCACAGGCGCTAGTCGAAGAAGCCGTGCAGCCAGAGCCGGCCGTCGGCGGCGTCGCGGAAGATCCAGCAGTCGCCGAGCCCTTCCAGGTGAGCGCGGTGGTAGTCCCGGTCGAAGGGCTCCGCCCACCACTCCCCCGCGAGCCGCTCCGCTGGCGAGAGCGCGAGGACGCGCAGCGTCCGCCCGAAGGCCCGCACCGCCGCCAGCCGCCCGCCCTCGCCCAGCGCGAGGAGCGGCTCGGGCCGGGCCAGCAGCCGCGTCGGCCTCGAGAGGACGGACGGCGGAGGTACGCCCTCGGTCGAGGTCGCGGCGTTCGAGGTCGAGCTCACGGTCGCGGTCGCAGTCGCGGCCGTGTCCCGCCCGCGACTCCGTCGTCCCTCCTCCTCTGGCTTGCCCGCGGCGAACGCAGCCGCGGCGTAGGCGGCCTCCGGCCGGTGGCAGTCGACCGGGCGCGCCGCGAAGAGGGCCTCGTTCCCGAGGCGCGCCGCCAGCCGCGTGAGGACCGTCTCGAGCGCCGCGATCTGCTCGGGCCGATCCCCGAGCGCGAGCTGCTCGCGGGCCGCGGGCGCGGCCTCCGCCACCGCCAGCGTCACCGCCGTCACGGCGCCGGGCAGGCGCAGCGCTCCCAGCCGTTCGCGGATGACGAGGAGCCAGCGCGACGCGGCGGCGGTGGGGAGCGCCAGCGCCAGCTCGAGCCGCTCCACGCCCGCTGGATCGAGCTCGAGGGCGAGGGCGAGCCGCGTCGCGCCCAGACCGCGGCCGGCCAGCCGCGCCGCGAGCCGGTCGGAGAGGCGCTTGAGGCCGAAGAGGAGCGGCTCCGCGCTCTCCACCGGGGCCTCCAGCTCGAGCCGTTCCTCCGGCAGGCGCGCCGGGACGTAGGGGACGAGCGGCGACGGGTCATCACCCTGGGCCAGGCGCCAGGCGGCGACGCCCGCCGCACCGAAGCGGTGCGCCAGCGCCTCGATCGGAAGGCGCGCCAGCTCCTCGACCCTGCGCAGCCCGAGCGCGGCGAGCCGCTCGGCCATCACGGCCGGCAGCTCGAGCGCGCCGAGCGGCAAGCTCGCCAGCGCGCCGGCCGCGGCGCCGGGGATGACCTGCGATCCGCGGCCGTGCCGGGCCAGCGCACGAGCCGGCCCGCGGCCGGTGGCGAGGGACGCCCTCGCCCGCAGACCGAGCTCGGCGGCGGCCGCCACCGCCCGTTCGAGGAGCGCCCTCTCGCCGATCGCCCCCGGGCCGAGCAGGTGCGCGCCGCTCGCGTCGAGGAAGAGGACGTCCGGGAGCGCGATCTCGACCGCCGGGGCGAGCGCCAGCAGCGCCTCGGCGAGCCCCTCCAGCGCGGCGCGGTCCGCGGCCTCGTCGGCCGGCACCGACTCGAGGTCGGCGCAAGCCGCCCGCGCCTGCACCAGCGCGTCGCCGGGCCGGACTCCGCGGGCCCGCGCCTCCGCCTCGCACGCCACCACCCGCCCCTCACGCTCCACGGCGAGGGGTGGGCGCGCCCCGTGCCGCCCTGCGCCCGCCGCCTCACGCGCGCGCAGGAGACGCTGCAGTGGCAGCTCAGGCAACCACAGGGCGAGGACGCGCGGGGCATCCGCCGCGGGCGCCGTCGCGGTGACCCCGCCCAGCTCAAGCTGCATGGCTCACCTCGAGAGCCTGTGAAGGGATCCAGGCCCTGAGCGTCGCCGCGGCCGGACCGGCGCCCCTCGCGCCGCGCGCGAAGGTGCGCCGGACCTCGTTTCCGTTCCGGCCCGCGGCCAGCTCGAGCCGGAGCGCCGCCGGCACGCGCGGGCCGTCGGACGCCGAGAGCCACAGGGCGACCGCGCCTCCCTTCTCGGCCGCGGCGCGCAGCCGCTGTAGCGCGGTCTCGAGCGCCGCTCCGCCCGGCGCGCGCGCACGGTGCAGCAGCGGGACGTCGAGGACCACCGCCTCGAACGCTCCACTCCCCAGCAGCGCCTCGGCCGCCCAGAGGGCGCTCCAGGGATCGCCGTCCGCGCCAGGGGGCCGCACGAACAGCAGCCGGACGAGATCGAGGCCGAGCGCAGCCGCGGCGGGAGGGTACATCTGGCCGCGGCCGTCGACGTAGGCGCCGAGTCCCTCCTCGCCCATCGCCGCGGCGAGCGCCGACAGCGCCAGCGCCGTCTTGCCGCTCGCCGGACCGCCGGCGAGCTCCGACAGCGCGCCGCGGGGAAAACCGCCCCCGGGGAGCAGCGCATCGATCTCCTCCCGGCCGCTCGAGGCGTGCCCCGCGCGCACCGGCGGACGCCGCTCGATGCGGCGGATCTGCTCTCGCAGCCCCTCGATGATGTCGCGCGCCTGGGAGGGTTGTCCAAAACGCCCGTCCCGTCGCCGGGTCGAGCGATCCGCGTCGCATCGCGTCGTTGCTCCTCCCTCACATAGCCTGTGGCTATGCTCGGTCGTCGCGCCTCGCGCTGCTCGCGTCTCGCTCGCCCGACTCGGTCCCGGGCATTTTGAACAACCCTGGTTCGCCGCCATGCACCGCCACCTCCTGGATACGATAACTGCTCGCATGTTCAGGTAGCAAGGTGGTCTGACAGAGAGCGAGGCCCGCGCGAGCGCTCGCAGACCGTGGGGCCCGCCAGGCTGCGGCTCGCAAGCCCGCTGCCCGCGACGGATTCCAGTTCCTACCGTAGGGGGGGAAGCAGCACGACGAAGGAGGTACGCATGAAGAAGATGGCTTGGGGTTTGGGCCTCGCCTCCACACTGGCGCTCGTGGCGGGTCAGGTGAGGGCACAAAACGCGCCCCAGGGCGGGCGCGCGGGCAGCACCGAATCCTCCACGTCCAGCACGAGCAGCCACTTCGACGCGCTCACCGGCAAGGTGCAACAGTTCGACCGCAGCACGAACGAGCTCACGGTCGCCGGAAGCGACCAGAAACTGAAGATCGACTCCAGCACGAAGGTGATGCGAGACGGCTCGCGCGCGTCGATCGATGACATCAAGGAAGGCGACCAGGTCCGCGCCAGCTACTCCGGCTCCGGGGACACACTCCAGGTGAAGAGCCTGGACATCACCTCGCCCGGCGCGATGGGCGGTACGGGCTCGTCCGGCGAGAGCAAGCCCAGGAAGAGCGTGCCTCACGGCGGCTCGAACGCACCGCCCGGGAACTCGGGGGAGATCGATACGAGCGGTTCGAAGAGGTACTAGGTCAGCGCGCTGAAGGCGGGGCGGGCAACCGGGTCAGAAGGGTTGCCCGCCTCGCCTCGTCACGTCCCGGACGAGGCGGCCTTCTGCCGCGCCTCGATCTCCGCCTTGATCTTCTCCATGTCGAGCGCCCGCACCTCGGCGATGAGCTCCTCGAGTCCCTGCGCGGAGAGCGCACCGGGCTGCGAAAGGAGCAGCACCCGGTCCCGGAGGACCATGAGGGTGGGGATGGAGCGGATCTCGAACGCCGCGGCCAGGTTCTGCTCCACCTCGGTGTTCACCTTCCCGAAGGTGAGATCCGGGTGGCGCGCCGCGACCTGCTCGAAGATCGGCCCGAACATCCGGCACGGGCCGCACCACGGCGCCCACCAGTCGATGAGCACGACGCCGTCGCGGTCCACCGTCGACCTGAAGCTTTGCTCGGTGATCTCGACGGTGCTTCCGGCCATGGCTTCCTCCTGTAATCGCCGCTCCCTGGGTGAGAGGCCCGGCCGCCGGAAAGGATTCGGACCCGGCGTCAGATCGCGGCGCGGGACAGCACCTCGTCGAGGCTCGCCGCCAGCTGGCCGCGCGTGAGCACCTCCTCCACGCCGATGCCCCTCGCCTCGTCGCGCAGATCGGTCCGGAGGTGGCCGAGGAAGCCGACGACCCGGCTGGTGGGCCGCTCGGCGAGGAGGACGCGCAGCTCCTCCAGCACGCCCACCTCGCCCAGATCCGCGAGCAGCAGCGCCGGCGCCCGCTCGCGCGCGACGACCGACAGGGGCACGTCGCGCGGCGCGAAGGCCACCTCCACCCCGAGGCGGCGGGCGGCGGCGTCGATCTTGGAGCGGAAGAGCAGGTCGCGGACGGCGGCGAGGATCATGAGCACAGCCTAAGGGGCCGGTCCGCTCCGCGCCGCCCGTCCGGCGCGACCGCTACCGCGCGGGCGGGTACTTCTGCAGCTTCCGCTGCAGCGAGCGGCGGTGGATCCCGAGGCGGCGGGCCGCCTCGCTGATGTTGCCGCCGCAGTCGACGAGCACGCGCTGGATGTGCTCCCATTCGGCGCGCGCCAGCGACGGCGTGGCGAAGTGCTCCGGGACCGGCTGCGGCCCGTTCTTGGCGAAGGCGGCCAGCAGCTCGTCCGCGTCGACCGGCTTCGGGAGGTAGCCCTCCGCGCCGAGCTTGGTCGCCTCGACGGCGGTCGCGATGCTGCCGTAACCCGTGAGGACGAGGACCCGCGTGGCCGGGTCGTGCTCGCGCATCTCGTGCAGCAGGTCGAGGCCGCTGCGGCCCGGCATGCGCAGGTCGATCACCGCCATCTCGGGCGAGTCGGCCCGCACCTGCTCCATGGCCTCGTCGGCGCTGCCGGCCGTCCGCACGTCGAAGCCGCGCTCCCGCAGCGCGCGCGCGAGGCGCTCGCGCAGCGTCACGTCGTCGTCGACGAGGAGGATGCTGGGCGAGGCGTCCTTCGGGGCCTCGGGGTTCTGGGGAGGGGGAATCGTCGTCATGGTGCTTCGCTCCTGCGCTGTGGCGCGGCCGGCACGTGGAAGGTGACCGGCAGCTTGAGGGTGGCGGTGGTGCCCGATCCGGGAGTCGAGTTGAGCTCGAGGCTACCACCGAGCTCCTCCGCGAGCGTGTGGGTGAGGAACAGGCCGAGCCCCATGCCTTCACCCGGGACCTTGGTGGTGAAGAACGGCTCGCCCGCGCGAGAGAGGATCTCCTGCGGCATCCCGCAGCCGTGGTCGACGACCTGCGCGCGGACGCACCCGCCCTCGACCGCCACGCGCAGCAGCACCGGGTTCCCGGCGGGCGAGGCCTGCACCGCGTTCTTGAGCAGGCTGCGCAGCGCCCGGGCGAGCCCGCGCGGCGGGCCCGCCACGGCGTGCGCTCCGAGGTCGGTCTCGGCGCGCAGCACGACGCGCGTCGGGTCGGGCAGGAAGGCCATCGCTTCGTCGATCCAGGCGGCCAGCGGCAGCTCCACGATCGGCTCCCCGGCGTTCTCGCCCGCCTGCGCCGACATGTGATGGAGGATGTCGCGGCAGCGCTTCACCTGCTCGCGGATGAGCGCCAGGTCCTCCACCGACGAGGGCGAGGCCCCGCTCCGCTCGGCCGAGCGCATGAGCTCCTTCACGACGACGGCGATGGTGGAGAGCGGCGTCGAGAGCTCGTGAGCGGCCCCTGCCGCCAGCGTCGCGAGCGACGCCACCTTGTCCTTCCGCGCCGAGAGGCTGCGTTCCGCGGCGAGCTCCTCCTCCAGCTGGGTCAGCGCGCGCTGCACCCGGGCCACGACGTAGACGATGAACGCCGCCGCGACCGCGAACGAGACCCACATGCCCTGCATGTGGAGCGACATGATCTCCGCGTGATCGAGGGACGACAGGACCTGCAGCACGCCGAGGTGGTGCAAGCCGAAGAGCGAGCCGAACAGCGCCAGGCTGGTCCCGAGCATGGCCCAGGCCCAGGTCGCGTCGAGCAGCACCGTCGCGAGCGCCACGTTCACGAGGTACATGGTCGAGAACGGGTTCGAGTAGCCCCCGGACAGCGCGAGGAGCGCCGTCAGGATGAAGGCGTCGGCGAACATGACGGTCGCGATGAACCGCTCGCCGACCTTCCCGCCCCGCCGCAGCCACAGCTCGAGCCCGACGTTCTCCACCACCTCGACGAGGAGAATCCCGAACAGCGCCAGCAGCGGGACGTCGATGCCCACCACCCAGCGCGCCGCGGCGATCGCGAGCGCCTGGCCGAAGATGCCACCCCAGTGCAGCTTGATGATCCAGGAGAGCTTGATCCGGTCGGGCTGCCCCCCGCGGACGTGCGGCCAGACTGGCTCGCGCGCCGCGTTCGGGGCGGCCTCCAAGGTCCCGGCCGGCATGCTCATGGAATCGAAATCTAGCAGGAATGTCGCACCTGTGGGGGGCGCCGCCCGCCGACGGCTCGCGCGGCATGTTGACGCACGACCCGTCGGAACGACCGCGGCCGGCGAGCCGCTCACCTTGACCCCGCGACGCCGCTCGCCCTAGCTTCGCCGCTCGCATGCGCGGACGCGGTCGCCCCATCGCAACGGTCTTGACCGACGTCCTCGCCGACCGGCGCGAGGCGCGTCTGACGGCCGTCGCCGCTGCCTTCACGGAGGCGTGTGGCTGGCCCCTCGCCCGGGAGGTGTCGGTCCGGGCGGTCGCGCGAGATGGGCGCCTCCTCGCCGTCGCGAGCAGCCGCGGGTGGGCGGATCAGATCGAGCGGCTCGCCCCCGCGCTGTGCGCCCGCGTGAACGCCCGGCTGGGACGAAACGTCGCGAGCGGCATCGACGTCCGGGTGGGGCCGGTCGAGCGGTGACCCGCCGCGCACGTCGCGCCGCGGCGGCGGCGCTCCTCGCCCTCGCGCTGGCGTGCGCCCACGGGCCGCCGAGCGCGACGCCACCACCCCCGCCGAGCGCATCCCCACCCGGCCACTACCCCCAGCCCGGGGTGGCGAAGGGTCGCTACGGCCCCGAGCCGAGCGCGGAGCCGACCCCCCTCGAACGGGCCGCCCTCGACGCGGCGCTGCAGCGGCTCCGCCCTGCCCCGCGCGCCTCCTCGGCCCTCGCGCTCGCCGCGCGAGCTCTCGCCGCGGGGGCCGCCGAGGGCGCGCGCGATCCGCTCTCCCGGGAGCGCGTCCGGCTGGCGCTGGCGGGCGCGCTCGCCTTCGACGCCGCCCCGGTCGCCCTCCTCGTCGAGGCCGATCCCGCCCGCGTCCCGGAGACGCTCGCCGCAGAGCTCCGGGAAGCGGGTCCGGCCTTCACCCACGCGGGCGCCGGCGCGGTCGTGCGCGGCCGCCGGGCGTACCTCGTCCTGCTCCTCTCGCGGCGCCCGATCGCGCTCGACCCTTTCCCGCGCGAGGTGGCGGTGGGCGCCACCGCGACCCTGCGCGGCGATCTCGACGGGCTCGAGCGCCCGACCGTCCATGTCACCCCTCCCTCCGGCGAGAGCCGGACGGTGCCGGCCGCCGGCGGGGGCCGCTCCTTCAGCGCGCCGCTCCGGTTCGACGCGCGCGGGCGCTGGCTGGTCGAGGTCGTGGGCGAGGGGCGGCGCGGGCCGGAGGTGGCGGCGCTCCTCACCGTGTCGTGCGGTGGAGCGGCCCTCGGGCGCGCCACCGACGGCGGCGAGGCCGACCCGGCCGACCGTGAGGCGGCGGAGGGGCGCGTCGTCGCGGCCCTCAACGCGACGCGAGCCGCTCACGGCCTGCCGCCGCTCGAGGCGCGCCCGGAGCTCGCCGAGGTGGCGCGCCGGCACAGCGAGGCCATGCTCGCGGCGAGCACGCTCGCCCACGTCTTGCCGGGCTCCGGGACCCCCGCGGAGCGGCTGCACCGCGCGCGCGTTCCGTTCGCGCTGGCGCTGGAGAACGTCGCCATGGGCGGGAGCGCGCTGGCCGCGCATCGCGCGGCGGAGGAGAGCCCGGCTCACCGGCAGAACGTCCTGTCGCGCGAGGTGACGGGGGTGGGCTGCGGCATCGCCCGCGGAAGCCTGCCCGGCGGCGAGCGGGTGGTCTACCTGACCGAGGTCTTCCTGGCGCCCGTCGAGGACGGCTCGGACGACCGGCTCACGCCCGAGGCGCGCGTCCGGGAGGAGATCTGGCGCGAGCGCGCCCGCTCCGGCGCCACCGGCCTCGCGTCTGACCCTCGCCTGGACGAGCTGGCCCGGGAGGCCGCGCGCAAGATGGCCGCCCGCGGCGAGCCCGCCCCGGGCGACCTCGCCGGCAATGCCCTGGCGCTCGGCCGGAACGTGGCCGCCGTCGACGCGTTCGTGGCCGCCCGGGCCGCCGAGGCGGCGCGCTCGAAGAACCTCTCCGACCGGCGCTTCGGGCGGGCGGGAGTCGGCGTCGCGATGGGTGAGAGCGGCCGCTACGCGGGGATGCTCTTCATCGCGGTGGTCTACACGGATTGACGGCGGCGGGGGGCGAGCCCCCGCCCTACGGCGCGGTGATCTGCACGGATTGACGGCGGCGGAGGACGAGCCCCCGCCCTACACCGCGATGTGGGTGACGCCGGCGGACGGCGTTCTCGAAGGGTCCGCGATCAGCCCAGCCGCCGCTGGGTGGCGTAGCTCTCCAGGCCCTCGCCGACCTCGACCTCCAGCGCGAACAGCTCGCAGCGGGTGCACGACCAGCTGTTCCAGCCCTTTTTCACCGCCTCGTCGAGGCAGCCGTCGTAGTAATTGCAGAAGAGGTTGCGGTGGCCTTCGACACCGCGATCCGGATTGATGGGCGCGGTGAGCTCGCTCGGGCAAGGTTTGGCCAGCACGTCGACCTCCTCCGAAATTCCCTGGTGCGGCGAGGAGCAGGACGGTTCCTGCTCGATACCTGCATCGAGACCACCCTCGTTCATCCTCGACGCGGGGACGCCATGACCGAGTTGCGTGCGGACGCAAGGACCGCGCGTCGGCGCTGGAGCGTCCGGGCTATATGCTGTCTCGCGTCACCTGGTGTCAATCCCCCTTGCCCGTGCTGTAAATCCTCCGCCGGACCGCCCTGGATGCATCGTCAGCAATCGCTTGCTTCGCGTGCAGTTGCGCTGACCCGGGTCATGGCGGCGAGCATGATCCTGATCATGACAGTACCCGCCTGGGGCGCTGTTTCCACCGTTCCGCGGCTCGCGGTGTGGCTGGAGGGGGTCGCCGGGAGCGCTCAGGCGCTGGCGGACGGTGACGCGGCACGGGCGGAAGTCGCCGCCCGCACGGCGCTGGCGGCGGTCCCGGGCGGGGCACCCGGAGCGCGCGCAGAGCTGGCGCTCGGGCTCGCCTTGCGGGAGGCGGGCCGCTTCGCCGAGGCGTTCCAGGCGCTCGATCGCGCCGCGTCGCGGATCGCGGACGCCACCCTCGCCGCGGTGGCGCGCCAGGAATCGGCCGAGTCGCTCTTCTACGCCGGTCACCCCGGCGCAGCCGCCGCGCGGTTCGCCGAGGTGGCGGCGCTCGGGGTGGGCCCGCTGCAGCGGCGGGCGCGCCTGCGCGAGGCGGACGCGCTGCTCGCCGCGGGGGCGCCGGCGCGCGCGGTGCGCGCCTACGAGGCGCTCCTCGCGACCGAGCCCGCCGGCCCGGGGGCGTTCGGGCTGCGGCTCTCGCTCGCCGCCGCCTTGCGGGAGGCAGGGGATCCGGCGCGCGCGGTCGCCATCTATCGCGCGCTCTGGGCCGAGCAGCCGGCGGATCCAGCCGGGCTGGACGCGGCGCGTGCGCTGCGCGCCTGGCGCGAGCACGGCGGCCCCGTTCCGCCACCCTCGGCGGAGGAGCGCCTCGCTCGCGCCACGCGGTTCCTCGAGCTCTCGCTCCCGCGGAGGGCGCTCGCGGTCCTGGATCGCCTCGACGCGAGCGCACCGCCCCCCGAGCCGCGCACCCGCGCGGCGCTGCTGCGGGCGCTGGCGCTCCTGCAGGTCGGCCGCCGCGACGAGGCGAAGGTCATCGCGGAGCAGCTCCGCCGCGAGCCCGAAGCCGCGGGGGGTACCCGCACCGGCGCCGAGCTCGTCCTGGCGCGCGCGGCCGCTCGCGCGGGCCGCGTCGACGAGGCGGCGGAGCGCTATCGCGCCCTCTCGCGCGCCCGCGGGGACATCCCTGGCCTCACGCCAACGCAGGCGCGCGAGCTGCCCGACGAGGCCGCGTTCCTCGCCGCGTGGCTCTACTACGACGCCGGCGCGTTCGCGAAGGCGGCCGGGCTCCTGCGCGCCTACGCTCACCAGCACCCGAACGCGCGCCGCGCCGACGACGCGCGCTGGTTCGAGGCGTGGTCGCTCTTCCGCCTCGGACGGCGCGAGGAGGCGCGCCGCGCCCTCGCCCGCCTCGCGCGCGGCCCGCTCGCCCCCGCCGCCCTCTATTGGCAGGCTCGGCTCACACCCGCATCGCGTGCGCCGCCGTTGTACCGGGCAGCCCTCCGCGAGGCGCCGGAGGGCAGCTGGTACGCGCTCCTCTCCGCCGGCCGGCTCGCCGCCCTGGGGGAGCGCGCGCCGGACCTCGCCGCGGCGCCCACGGGCGCCCTCCCCGACGGACCTGGACGCGGCCGGGGCGGCGAGGCGCTTTCGCGCGCAGCCCAGCTCCTCGGCACCGGGCTGCCGGCGCACGCGCTCGCCGAGCTGCGCGTCCTCGCGGCCGGACGCGACGCGCGCGACCGCGCCGCGCTCGTCGCGCAGCTGGCGGAGGCGGCCGGCGACGCCGAACTGCCCTTCAGGATGGCGCGTGATCACCTGCCGCCGACGCGGCGCGCACTGCGCTGGCTGTACCCCCGCGCCTTCCCCGGTCTGCTGCCGGCGGCCGCGGCCGAGGTCGGGCTCGACCCCGACCTCTACCTGGCCGTGATGCGACGCGAGTCCGCCTTCCGCCCGGACGCGCGGAGCAACGCTGGCGCGGTGGGCCTCGTCCAGCTCATTCCGTCCACCGCGGAGCGGCTGGGGGCCGTCCACGGCCTCGTGCCGCGCGAGGTGACGGAGCTCGAGCGACCCCAGGTGAGCGTGTCGCTCGGCGCGGCGTACCTGGCCCTGCTGGTCGATCGCTTCGGCGAGCGCTGCGCGGCCCTCGCCGCCTACAACGCCGGACCCGCCATCGCCGCCACGTGGGCGCGCGCCGCCGCCGGCCGGCCGCTCGACGAGTGGGTGGAGGACGTCGCCTTCCGTGAGACGCGCCGGTACGTCAAGGCGGTGACGGCGGACGCGGTGGTGTACCGCGCCCTTTGGGAGGGCGGACCGCTCTCGCTCGACGGCGCCAGGCCGGTGCCGTCGCCGCGCGAAGGCGTGGCGTTCTGAGGGGCCAAGGGATCTCGATTCGCCCTTCGACTTCGCCGCTGCGCGGCTACGCTCAGGGCGAACGGACGGAGCTCGCTCTCCCCATCCGGCCGGACCCCTACTCCGCCGCGAGCGCGGCGAGCAGCGCGTCGCCCATCCTCCGGAGCACGACCGAGGTGACACCGGGGATCCGCAACAGATCCTGCTCCGCCTTCGGGCGGCGCCGCGCCACCTCCAGCATCGCCTGCTCCGGCATCACCTTGAACGGCGGCCGATCCAGCGCGCCGGCGCGCTCCTCGCGCAGGATCCAGAGGGCGCGCAGGACGGCGCGGCCGGCCGCGTCGAGATCGCGGGCGCCCTTCAGCCGCCGCCAGCCCTCGGGGTCGAACACCCGCGGCCGCGGCTCGACCGCCGCGATGCGGGCGAACTCGACCTTCGCCGCCTCCCACAGCCCCCGCTCGCGCAGCTCGCCCGCGAGCAGGTCGAAGAGCGCCAGGAGGAAGTGCGTGTCGAGCGCGGCGTACCGGACCTGCTCCGCCGCGAGCGGGCGCCGGCCCCAGTCCGAGCGCTGGAAGTCCTTGGAGAGCGCGACGCCGAAGTGCTCCTCCACGAGCGCCGAGAGCCCGAGGCCGGCGCGGCCGAGCCGCCGCGCCGCCGCCATCGTGTCGAACAGCGACGGCAGGGCGAACCCGTACTCGCGCTTGAGGCACCGGACGTCGTAGTCGGCGCCGTGCAGCACGACCGCCTCGGCCGAGGCCAGGACCGGCCCGAGCGGCCGGACGTCGACCGCGAAGGGGTCGACGACGAAATCACCGCCGCGCGTCGAGAGCTGGATGAGGCAGACGCGCTCCCGATACACGTGGAAGCTGTTCGACTCGGTGTCGAGGGCGACCGCCGGCTCCGCCGCGAGCGCGGCGAGGAGCTCGTCGAGAGCACGCGCGTCGGCGACGAGGACCGGCTCGAGGCGCGGGGGGGAGCTGGGCATGTTCGTAAAGGTCAACCGTTGGCCAGCGCCGCCGCGACCTGGCCGGCCACGCGGGCGTTGGCCTCGAGCAGCGCCAGGTTCGCGCCGCGGGCGGCGCCGGCGGTGCCGCGGTCGAGCGCCTGCAGCAAGAAAGGGGTGAGCAGCTTGCCGGTCAGCTTGAGCGCGCGCGCCTCGGTGAGCGCCTGCGCCAGCACCGCCTCGACTCGCGCCGGGGGAAGCGGATCGGGGGGCGGCACGCAGAGGAGGACGCCCTCGGCGCGACCGAGCCCTTCCCAGTGGAGGCGCAGGAGCGCGGCGGCGGCCCCCGCGTCGTCCACGCGGTGCTCGAGCTCGACCCCGCTCTGCGCCACGTAGAAGGCGGGGAGCTCGCTGGTGCGCCACCCGACCACCGGCACACCCAGCGATTCGAGCTCCTCGGCCGTCGCGGCGACGTCCAGGATGACCTTCGGACCGGCGGCGACGGTGCAGACGGGCCGGCGCGCCAGCTCGACCAGGTCCGACGAGCGATCGCGCAGCGCGCCGTCCTCCGGGGTCGCCCGGTGGACGCCGCCGATCCCCCCGGTCGCGAAGACCCGGATCCCGACCAGCGCCGCCACGGCCACCGTCGCCGACACCGTCGTGCCCGCGTCGCGGCGCGCGACGAGCAGCGCCGCCAGATCGCGCACGCCCGCCTTCGCGGCGCGGACGCCGGGATCCGCGAGTCGGGCGAGCTCCGCGTCGCCGGCGCCGACGACCACCTTGCCCTCCGCGACCGCCACGAAGGCCGGTACCGCGCCCGCCTCCCGCACGGCGCCGGCGCAGCGGCGGGCGGCCTCCAGGTTCGCCGGGGGCGGGAGGCCCTGCGCCACCACGCTCGTCTCGAGCGCCACCACCGCCCGGCCGAGGGCGAGCGCGTCGCGGACCTCGGGCGCGAGCTGCAGGGGAACGTCCACGCGCGCAGTGTAGCGCGGGAGGGCACGGGCGGCACGGGAACGGCGTCAGGCCCGTGCTATGACTCCGCTCGATGGTCCCGTCCTCGATCGTCCGGCACGGCGCGGCGGCGGTGCGATGAGCGCGCGCATCCGCGGGGTCGCCGTCGCGGCGTACGCCGCCGTGTCGATGGTCTTCTTCTTCCTGGTGCAGCTGCCAGTCACGCTCGTCACCGGCTCGGCCGACTTCTCGATCTGGCTGGCGCGGCGGATGTGGGCGCCCTCGGCGCTCTGGCTGTGCGGCGTGGACGTCGAGGTGCGCGCGCCGCACGGCTTCCCCGACGGGCCCGCCATCTACGCAAGCAACCACGAGAGCGCGCTCGACATCTGGCTGCTCTTCCGGACCGTGCCGCGCAACGGGCTCCGCTTCATCGCCAAGGAGGAGCTGTTCCAGATCCCGATCTTCGGCTGGTACCTGCGGATGGCGCGCTTCGTGGCGGTCGATCGCCGCCAGCACGCCCGAGCGGTGGCGGCGCTGCAGCAGGCGGGGCGGATCGTGCGCGGCGGGACGTCCCTCATCGTGTTCCCGGAGGGGACGCGCAGCCGCGACGGCCGCGTGCAGCCGTTCAAGAAAGGTCCGTTCGTGGTGGCCATGGAGGCGGGCGTACCGGTCGTCCCCGTCGCGATCGCGGGCGCAGCGGCGCTCAACCCGAAGGGCCTCCTGTCGGTGCGGCCGGGGCCGGTGCGCGTGGCGGTGGGCGTGCCGCTCACACCGGCCGACTTCCCCGACAAGTCCGGCTTGCTGCGGGAGGTGCGCCGCCGGATCATCGCGCTGCACCAGGAGCTCGGTGGGGCCGGAGGCGACGTCGACGACTCCGTCGCCGCGCCCGGGGTCGAGGGGTCGAGCCTCTGAGGGTGGGCGTGCCGAGGGCGGGAGCGAACGGTGCGCTTGTCGCTGTCCGGCCGTGAGGGCTACGATCATCCGACATGGCGACACGCACCGATCTCCCGCCGCGAGGCGGACGGCTCTCCGCCGCGGCCGACGCCCTCGATGCGTGTCGTGGACGCGCCGCCGAGCTGGCCAACGGCTTCCGCCGCTCGGACCGGTTCTTCAAGATGCGGGTCGGCATCGTCGCCGCGTGGGCGGTGATCTCGCTCGCCACCCTCTGGGGCGCGTGCGCCACCCCGGGCGCGCACAACGCGCTGGGCGCGGACGTCCAGGTCGACGGCGACTCGATCATGGGCACGCAGATCCTCGTCCGGAACGAGTCCGAGCACATCTGGGAGGACGTCGTCCTCACGCTCGACGACGGCTGGCGCTACACCCAGCGCACGATGCGACCGCAGGACCTCGTGGTGCTCTCCGTGTCCTCGTTCCGTAAGGGCGACGAGTCTCCGCCGCGCGACCATCGACCGCGGGCGCTGACCATCGCGTGCCGGCAGGGATCGGGGCGGTTCGAGCTGCGGTGACGCGTCGCCCAGGGAGAGGCTCGATGTCGAACGCGACCGTGCTGCTCGTCGATGACGATCCGGAGATCTGCCAGTTCCTCGCCCTGTTGCTCGAGGTGGAGGGCTTCGCGCCGGTGAAGGCGACCAGCGCCGACGAGGCGCTCTCGGCCGCCGCGCGGGTCCGTCCGGCGGCGGTGCTGCTGGACGTGGCCATGCCGGACGTCGACGGCCTCGAGCTGTGCCGCCGCCTGCGGCGGGCCGGGACGCTGGCGCCCATCCTGGTCGTGTCGGCCCGCCCCGGCACGGAGATGCCTCAGCGCGCGCTCGAGGCGGGCGCGGACGAGTTCGTCCGCAAGCCGTTCGACAACGCGGACCTCGTCGCGCGGCTCCGCCGCTGGATCGACCAGCGCCCGCGCGCGGCCTGAACGACGGCCGGGCTCGAGGCTCGCGGCCGCTCGTTCGAGGGTCACCGCGCTCCACCGCCGCGGCGAGGTGCCCGATCGTCGAGCTCGCGCTCGAGGGCGCGCTCACGGGCGGAGCGCCGCCCCTCCTCCCATCGCGCTCGCGCGCGCTCGAGCAGCTCACGGGAGATCCTCGCCGCGCGGTGAGCCGCGTCGGCGGCGTCGGCCGCCGTGGCCGCCGCCTCCGCCGCGGCCCGCGCGCTGGTGGCTTCGCCGTCGAGGCGGGCGCGAGCCCGGCTCGCCGCCAGCAGCCGCGCCGCCGAACCGGCACCACCGCAGCCAGCGCGCGCCGCCCCGGACCTCGCGTCAGCGTCCGCCGCTCGTGCCGAGGCGGCCCGCGCCCGGGACAGCGCCTCCGCCGACACGTTGGCCGCGCGCTCCTCCTCTCCCCGCCGCAGCTCGAGCAGCGCGCCGAGCGGAAAGGTGCTCACGCGAGGGCCTCCTCCAGCGCCGATACGGCCTCCGCGAGCGTCGTCGCCTCCGCCGCGTCCTGCGCCAGCAGCCGATCGAGGGCGTCGCGCCGCGCCAGCGCCTCGTCGGCCTCCGGATCGCTCCCGGCCCGGTACGCGCCGAGCGCGATCAGGTCGCGCTGCCGCTCCAGCGCCGCGAGGAGCCGGCGCGCCCGCCCGGCCAGCTCCCGGTGCCGATCCGACACCACCTCGGGCATGACGCGCGACACGCTCTGCAGTACCTCGATGGCCGGGAAGCGGCCTCGCGACGCCAGCGCCCGGTCGAGCACCACGTGCCCGTCGAGGATCCCTCGCACCTCGTCGGCGATGGGCTCCTCGAGATCGCCGCCCGCGACGAGCACCGTGTAGACCGCCGTCACGGCCCCTCGCTCGCGCTGCCCGGCGCGCTCGAGCAGCCGCGGCAACGCCGCGAACACCGACGGCGGATACCCCTGCCGCGCCGGGGGCTCCCCGGCGGCGAGCCCGACCTCCCGCTGGGCGCGGGCGAACCGCGTCACGCTGTCGAGGAGGAGCAGCACACGCCGCCCATCGACCTCCGCGAACCACTCCGCGAGCGCGGTGGCGACGTTCGCCGCCTGCAGCCGCACCAGCGCGGGGGCATCGCTCGTGGCCGCCACCACCACGCTGCGCGCCAGGCCCTCGGGCCCGAGCGCCACCTCGACGAAGTCGCGCACCTCGCGGCCGCGCTCGCCGACGAGCCCGACGATCACCACCTCGGCGGCGGTCCCGCGAGCGATCTGCCCGAGCAGGGTCGACTTCCCGACCCCGGAGCCCGCGAAGAGCCCGAGCCGCTGCCCCTCCCCGGCAGTGAGGAGCGCGTCGATGGCGCGGACGCCCAGCGCGAGCGGCGCCGTGACACGGCGGCGCGACAGCGGGCGCGGCGCTGGCCGGTCCACAGCCCACGGGTCGAGCCCGCGCGGAGCCTCGCGGCCATCGATGGGGCGGCCCAGCCCGTCGAGGACGCGCCCCAGGAGCGCGCGCCCGGCGCCGACGGTGAGCGGGCGCCCGGTGGGCGTCACCGCGGCCCCGAGCGCGAGCCCGCGCGTCTCGCCGAGCGGCAGCAGCACCGCCTCGCCGGCCCGGAACCCGACCACCTCCGCCGGCAGCGGTGCGGCGCCGGATCGGTCGATGTGGCAGAGCTCGCCCTGCCGAACCGGGCCGAGCGCGGCGCGGACGGCGAGGCCGGTGAGCTCCACGACGCGGCCGCGCCAGGGCAGCGGGGCACGCTCCGGCAGCCGCGCCAGCCGGGCGCGCAGGTCGATCCGGCTCACCAGCTGCCCTCCACTTCCCCACGGAGGGCACGGCCGAGCGCCTCGAGCTGCGGCGCGAAGCGAGCGTCGACGGCGCCCGCCTCCGTCTCGACCCGCACCTCCCCGCGACCGAGCGCCGGGTCCGCCACCAGCGCGACGGCGCGCGAGTCGCCGAGCGCGCGCGACAGCTGCGGCTCCGCGGCGTGGAGCTCCGCGAGATCCTCCGGGTGAGCGTGAAGCACCACGTCGGTCCGCCCCCGCACCGGCTCGAGCGCACGAGCGGCCAGCTCGACGACCACCTCCCGGTCCACCGCCGCGGCGCGCTCCACGAGCCGCCGCGCGACCTCCACCGCCGCCTCGACGAGCTGCCCCTCCGCCCCGGCGAGGAGCCGCTCGCGAGCGAGCGCCGCGCTCGCGATGAGCTCCGTCGCGCGCGCCAGCCCCTCCTCCCGGCCCGCGGCAGACGCCTCGGCTCGCAGCCGCGCCGCCTCGCCGCGGGCGGCCTCGACCGCCTGGCGCGCCTCGGCGGCCGCCTCGCCGCGCAGCCTGCGCGCTTCCGCCGTGGCGTCCCAGACCTCCCCCGGGATCCGGCGACTCCCCGGCGGCCGCGGTACCCCCACCCGGTCCTCGCTCATCCGCCGCCCGGGCTGCACGCCACGTGCCCGCCCGCGCACCACGCCGAGTCGCGGACCTCCACGCTGCCGTCATCCGAGCCACGGCCGACCGGTCGAGGCGCGGACGGCAGGCGGTGAAACGAACGGGCCCGCCAGCGGCGTCCGGTGGCGGGCCCTGGATCTCGGCGCGAAGAGCGCTTGGGCTAGGCCGCGCTCTCCATGTCGGTGTCTTTGCTCACGGGCTCGAGGTAGCGATTCAGGAACTGCTTCGTCTTGAGCTCGACCTGGCGAACGCGCTCACGGGACACGCCCCAGCGCTTGCCGATCTCCTCCAGCGTCTTCGGCGAGTCCTGCTGCAGCCGATTGTGGACGATGTCCCAGCCCAGCTCGCCGATGCGCTTGCGGACCTTCCCGAGCGCGTCGCGCACCTCGCGGTCGCCCTCGGCCGAGAGGTAGCTGTCCTCCGGGCCGGGTCCGTCGTCCTCGATGCGCTCGAGGTGGGTGACGTCACCCTCCTCGTCGATCGCGCTGTCCAGCGACAGATCGGGCTGCGCCACCGTGCCGCTCTGAGGCCGCACGGTCGAGCGGGCTTCCTTCAGATACTTCCCGATGTAGGCGCGAATCCACCACACGGCGTAGGTGGAGAAGCGCGTCCCGGCGTGTGGATCGAACTTCTCCACCGCACGCATGAGCCCGACGTTGCCCTCCTGGATGAGGTCGTCGAGCCGGACGGTGCCGCGGCGCTGCTTGCGGGCGATGGCCACCACGAACGCCAGGTTGTGGCGGACGAGCTTCTGCTTGGCGGAGGCCTCGCCCCTGCGGGCGCGCAGGGCGAGCGCGTGCTCGTCCTCGCGCGTCAAGGGCGGGAAGTCGCGCACCGCCTTGAGGTAGGGCGCGAGCTCCTCGAACTCTCTGCTGCTGCGCTGGGGGGTGGCAGTCCTCATTTCCTCACCTTTTCCGACGCGACGAAAAACCTAGCAACCGAGGGGGCAGGTTACGTAACGTCAGTTTAGAATAAGTGGACTTGTCGAGTCAATCATCGTCCAGCCCCGCGTGAGCCGGGCGGTTATCGGCAACAAGCATCGAGGGCGCACACCGGCCAGGACAGACCGGTGTCGGCCCAATATGAGGCGCCGGGGACGGAAGGCCAGCCCCCGGGGCGGACTGCTCCAGCTCAAGACCGCTAAACATGGAGACTTGCTTGCCATCAAGACGAGCGCCACTCATGGGGCGTGCCCGCCCGCGAGTCGTCGCTCACGGATAGGCGGGCAGGCCCTCGTCCGGTATCCAGAACAGCCGCGCGCAGAAATACGAGAGGTCCGGCCCCTTCTGGGACCGGACCTCTCGTGAAGAGCAGAATGCGGCGAGTAAGCTGCCTGCTACTCCTCGCCGGCCACGGCCAGCGCCTCCTCCGCCTGCTCCACCGCGTCGACCGGCGTCTCGACCTCGATGTCGAGGTGCTTGTACGCGCCGAGGCCGGTGCCGGCGGGGATGAGCCGCCCCATGATGACGTTCTCCTTGAGGCCGCGCAGGCGGTCGACCTTGCCGCTGATGGCCGCCTCCGTGAGCACCTTCGTCGTCTCCTGGAACGACGACGCGGAGATGAACGACTCGGTCGAGAGCGAGGCCTTGGTGATGCCGAGCAGCAGCGGCTCGCCCTGCGCCGGCTTGCCGCCGGCCACCATCACCTTCTCGTTCTCCTCCTCGAACACGAACTTCTCGACCTGCTCGTCGGAGAGGAAGCTCGTGTCGCCCACGTCGGTGATGCGCACGCGGCGCAGCATCTGCCGCACGATCGTCTCGATGTGCTTGTCGTTGATCTTGACGCCCTGCAGCCGGTAGACCTCCTGCACCTCGTCCACCATGTAGTGCGCGAGCTCCTTCTCCCCGAGCACCTTCAGGATGTCGTGCGGGTTGGCGGCGCCGTCCATGAGCGCCTCGCCGGCGCGGACGCGATCGCCCTGGTGCACGCTGATGTGCTTGCCCTTGCCGATCAGGTACTCCTTGCCGAGATCCCCGCGCAGCTTGCCGTCCACCTCGGGCGTGATGATCACCTTCCGCTTGCCCTTGGTGTCCTTGCCGAAGCTCACCACGCCGTCGATCTCGGAGATGACGGCGTGCTCCTTGGGCTTGCGCGCCTCGAAGAGCTCGGCCACCCGCGGCAGACCGCCGGTGATGTCCTTCGTCTTCATGGTCTCGCGCGGCATCTTGGCGATGATCTCGCCGGCGTCGACCTCGTCGCCGTCGTTCACGACGATGTTGGCGCCCTCGGGCAGCATGTAGCGCGCGTGGGCCTCGGAGTTGGGCAGGTTGCGCGTCTGGCCCTTGTCGTCCTTGATCGACACGCGCGGGCGCGCGTCAGCGTCCTTCGAGGCGATGACCACCTTGCGGGCGAGGCCGGTCACCTCGTCGAGCTGCTCCGAGTACGTGACGCCGTCCACGAGGTCGCCGTACTTCACGCGGCCGGCCACCTCGGTGATGATGGGCGTCGCGTACGGGTCCCACTCTGCGAGGAGCGTGTTGGCGTCGATCTTCTGGCCCTCGCGGACCAGCATCTTCGCGCCGTAGACCACGCCGTAGCGCTCGCGCTCGCGCCCCTGCTCGTCGGAGACGATGACCTCGCCGTTGCGGTTCATCACGATGAGCGTGCCGTCCTTCTTCTTGGCCACGTTCACGTTCGAGAACTTCACCACGCCGGCGTTGCGGTTCTCCACCGTCGACTGCTCGGCGCGCCGGGACGCGGCGCCGCCGATGTGGAAGGTCCGCATCGTGAGCTGGGTGCCCGGCTCGCCGATGGACTGGGCGGCGATGACGCCCACCGCCTCGCCGATGTTCACCTTGCGGCCGCGGGCCAGATCGCGCCCGTAGCACTCGACGCAGATGCCGCGCCGGGCCTGGCAGGTGAGCACCGACCGGATGCGCACCTTGTCGATGCCGGCGTTCTCGATGGCCTTGACCTTGGCCTCGTCGATCTCCTCGTTGGCCTTCACCAGCACAGTGTTCGTGAACGGATCGGCGATGTCGTCCAGCGCCACGCGGCCGAGGATGCGCTCGCCCATGGGCTCGATGATCTCGCCGCCCTCGACGAGCGAGCCGAGGGTGATGCCGTCCATCGCGCCGCAGTCGTACTCGGTGATGATGGCGTCCTGCGCCACGTCGACGAGGCGGCGGGTCAGGTAGCCGGAGTTGGCCGTCTTGAGCGCCGTGTCGGCGAGACCCTTGCGGGCGCCGTGGGTCGAGATGAAGTACTGCAGGACGTTGAGGCCCTCGCGGAAGTTGGCCGTGATGGGCGTCTCGATGATCTCGCCGGACGGCTTCGCCATGAGGCCGCGCATGCCGGCCAGCTGGCGGATCTGCTGGGCGGAGCCGCGGGCCCCCGAGTCGGCCATGATGTAGATCGGGTTGAACGAAGGCTGCTTGCGCTCCTCGCGCTTGCCGTCCTTGCCGATCCCGATGGCGATCTCGGTGCCGATCTCCGACATCATCTCCTGGGCCACCTCCTCGGTGACCTGGGCCCAGATGTCGATGACCTTGTTGTACCGCTCACCCTTGGTGATGAGGCCCTCGGTGTACTGGTTCTCGATGTCGGCCACCTCGGCGCTGGCGCGCTCGAGCAGGACGCCCTTCTTGCGCGGGATATGCATGTTCGACAGCGCGATGGAGATGCCGGCGCGCGTCGCGTTCCCGTAGCCCATCGACCGCACGCGGTCGGCGAGGAGGACGGTCTCCTTCTCGCCGCACAGGCGGTAGGTGAGGTCGATGAGGTTCTGCAGCTGCTTCTTGTCCATCACCTTGTTGATGGCGTCGAAGGTGAGCCGCTTCGGGACGATGTCGTAGAGCAGCACGCGCCCGGTGGTGGTCTCGATGCGCTTGCCGTCCATGCGGACGGTGATCTTCGCCTGCAGCTCGATCTCACCCTGGTCGTAGGCGGCGCGGACCTCCTGCGGCGACGCGAACACCTTGCCCTCGCCCTTCGCGAAGGCCCGCTCGCGGGTCATGTAGTAGATGCCGAGGACGATGTCCTGGCTCGGCACGATGATCGGCTTGCCGTGCGCGGGCGAGAGGATGTTGTTCGTGCTCATCATGAGCACGCGGGCCTCCATCTGCGCCTCGATGGAGAGCGGCACGTGGACCGCCATCTGGTCGCCGTCGAAGTCGGCGTTGAAGGCGGTGCAGACGAGCGGGTGGAGCTGAATGGCCTTGCCCTCGATGAGGATGGGCTCGAAGGCCTGGATGCCGAGGCGGTGCAGCGTGGGGGCGCGGTTGAGGAGCACCGGGTGCTCGCGGATCACGTCGTCGAGGATGTCCCACACCTCGGGACGCTCCTTCTCCACCATCTTCTTCGCGCTCTTGATGGTGGTGACGTACCCCTTCTCCTCGAGCTTGTTGTAGATGAACGGCTTGAACAGCTCGAGCGCCATGATCTTCGGCAGGCCGCACTGGTGCAGCTTGAGCTCCGGGCCCACCACGATCACGGAGCGGCCCGAGTAGTCGACGCGCTTGCCGAGCAGGTTCTGGCGGAAGCGGCCCTGCTTGCCCTTCAGCATGTCGCTGAGGGACTTGAGCGGGCGCTTGTTCGGGCCGGTGATGGTCTTGCCGCGACGCCCGTTGTCGAACAGCGCGTCGACCGACTCCTGCAGCATCCGCTTCTCGTTGCGGATGATGATGTCGGGAGCGTTGAGCTCCTGCAGCCGCTTCAGGCGGTTGTTGCGGTTGATGACGCGGCGGTAGAGGTCGTTGAGGTCGGAGGTCGCGAACCGGCCGCCGTCGAGCGGCACGAGCGGGCGCAGGTCAGGCGGGATGACCGGGATGACCTCGAGCATCATCCAGTCGGGCTTGTTGCCTGACTCGACGAAGGCCTCGACCACCTTGAGGCGCTTCGCGATCTTCTTCCGCTTCGCGTCGCTGGTGGCCTCGCGCATCTCCTTGCGGAGCTGCTCGGAGAGGGAGTTCACCTCGATGCTGCGCAGCAGCTGCAGCACCGCCTCGCCGCCCATGCCGGCCAGGAAGGCGTCCTCGCCCAGCTCGTCGAGGAGCTTGCCGTAGCGGTCCTCGGACAGGAGCTCGCCCCTCTGCAGGCTGGACTCCTTCGGGTCGATGACGATGTACGACTCGCAGTAGAGGACCTTCTCGAGGTCCTTGAGCGTGATGTCGAGCAGGTTGCCGATGCGGCTCGGCAGGCTCTTCAGGAACCAGATGTGCGCCACCGGAGTGGCGAGCGTGATGTGGCCGAGGCGCTCACGGCGCACCTTGGACTGGATCACCTCGACGCCGCACTTCTCGCACACCACCCCGCGGTGCTTCATGCGCTTGTACTTGCCGCAGTTACACTCGTAGTCCTTCACGGGGCCGAAGATCTTCGCGCAGAAGAGGCCGTCCCGCTCCGGCTTGAAGGTACGGTAGTTGATCGTCTCCGGCTTCTTCACCTCGCCGTGCGACCACTGCCGGATCTTGTCCGGGCTGGCCAGCGAGATGCGCATGGCCGAGAACGAGAGCGGATCCTTCGGCTTCTCGAAGAAATTGAAGATGTCCTTCACGGCGACTCCCTTGCTCTAAGACTCGAAAACCGTTCGTTCCGGCCCCGGCCCCCCCGCCCTCCCCCGCCGAGCGGAGGGAGGACGAGGGCGCGGAGCGCCTCGCCGCCATCGTCCGCGCTAGGCCGTCTTCTTCTCCGGCCTGGGGGCGAGCGGATCGCCCGCCGAGGCGGCGGCCTCCTGGAGCTCGCGCTCGCGCTGCGCCTCGGGCGACTCGAGCAGCTCCACGTCGAGCGCCAGGCTCTGCATCTCCTTGATGAGCACGTTGAAGGACTCGGGCAGCCCCGACTCGAGCGTGTTCTCGCCCTTGACGATGGCCTCGTACATGCGGGTGCGGCCGACCACGTCGTCGGACTTCACGGTCAGGAACTCCTGCAGCGAGTAGGCGGCGCCGTAGGCCTCCATCGCCCACACCTCCATCTCGCCGAGGCGCTGGCCGCCGAACTGTGCCTTGCCGCCCAGCGGCTGCTGGGTGACGAGCGAGTACGGCCCAATGCTCCGGGCGTGGATCTTCTCGTCCACGAGGTGGTGCAGCTTCAGCATGTACATGACGCCGACCGTGACGTCGTGGTCGAACGGCTCGCCAGTGCGGCCGTCGAAGAGGACGGACTGCATCGTGCACTCGCCGGTCGAGAGCAAGCCGTTGATCTCGTCCTCGCGGGCGCCGTCGAAGACGGGGGTCGAGACGTGAGCGCCGCGCATGAACTTCTCGGCCAGCTTCGGCAGCTCCTTGTCCGGCACGTCGTCGATGAGCTGCGCCATCTTCTCGGTGCGCGGGTCGTCCGCGGGGAAGACCTTCTTCAAGCCCTTGCGGAGCTGATCGGGACCGAACTTACGCTCGATCATCTCCTCGATGCGCTTGCCGACGTTGAGCGCGGCCCAGCCCAGGTGCGTCTCGAGGATCTGGCCCACGTTCATGCGGGAGGGCACGCCGAGCGGGTTGAGGACGATGTCGACCGGGGTGCCGTCCTCGAGGTAGGGCAGGTCCTCCTCAGGCAGCACGCGCGAGACGACGCCCTTGTTGCCGTGGCGCCCGGCCATCTTGTCGCCGACGGCGAGCTTGCGCTTGATGGCGACATACACCTTCACCATCTTGATGACGCCCGGCGGCAGCTCGTCGCCCTTCTTCAGGCGGCCGATCTTCTCGCCGAAGAGGAGCTTGATGAGCTCCCGCTGCTCCTCGAAGTTCTGGACGACCTTGCGGACCTTGTCCTGCACGTCGGACGGCGCCGCGATCTCACCCCAGTAGCGTTGCGGGATCCCGTCGAGCAGCTCGTCGGTGAGCGCGTCGCCCTTCTTGAGGAGCTGGGTGCCCTGGTCGTCGACGAGGCGGGCCGAGACCTCCTTGCCGAGGAGCAGGCGGCGGATCTTGCCGTACGCCGAGTCCTGAATGATGCGGATCTCGTCGTTCTGGTCCTTGAGGAGCTTCGCCTCCTCCATCTCCTCGATGGCCTTGGCGCGCTCGTCCTTATCGACGCCCTTCCGGCTGAAGACCTTGGCGTTGATGACCGTGCCGGAGACGCCCGGCGGCACGCGCAGCGAGCTGTCGCGGACGTCGCCGGCCTTCTCGCCAAAGATGGCCCGGAGCAGCTTCTCCTCCGGCGAGAGCTGGGTCTCACCCTTGGGCGTGATCTTGCCGACCAGGATGTCGCCCGGCTTCACCTCGGCGCCGATCCGGATGATCCCCGACTCGTCGAGGTCCTTGAGGGCCTCCTCGCCGACGTTCGGGATGTCGCGCGTGATCTCCTCCTTGCCGAGCTTCGTGTCGCGCGCGATGCACTCGAACTCCTCGATGTGGATCGAGGTGTAGACGTCCTCCTTGAGGAGGCGCTCCGAGAGCAGGATCGAGTCCTCGAAGTTGTACCCCTGCCACGGCATGAAGGCGACGACCACGTTCTGACCGAGCGCGAGCTCGCCCATCTCGGTGGCCGGCCCGTCGCCGATGACGTCGCCCTTCTTCACCCGCTCGCCCGGCTTCACGATGGGCTTCTGGTTGATGCAGGTGTTCTGGTTCGAGCGCTGGTACTTGATGAGGTTGTAGATGTCGACCTCGTTCGCCACGTCCGTGGTCGAGGTCGGCACGTCCGCCTTCACGACGATGCGGCCGGCGTCGACGGACTGGACCACGCCGTCGCGCTTCGCCACCACCGTCACGCCGGAGTCGCGGGCCACGATGGCCTCGATGCCGGTGCCGACGAGCGGCGCGTCGGTGCGGAGCAGCGGCACCGCCTGGCGCTGCATGTTCGAGCCCATCAGGGCTCGGTTGGCGTCGTCGTTCTCGAGGAACGGCACCAGCGAGGCGGCCACCGAGACCAGCTGGTTCGGCGACACGTCCATCAGGTCGACCTCGTCCGGCTTCGCCTGCACGTACTCACCGTGCTTGCGGCAGGAGACCTGCGAACCCGTGAAGTTGCCCTTCCGGTCGACCGGCGCGTTGGCCTGCGCGATGATGTGCTGCTCCTCCTCGAGCGCCGAGTAGAACTTCACCTCGTCGGTGACGCGGCCCTTCTCCACCCGGCGGTAGGGCGTCTCGACGAAGCCGTACTCGTTGACGCGCGCGTAGGTCGAGAGCGACGCGATGAGGCCGATGTTCGGGCCTTCCGGCGTCTCGATGGGGCAGATGCGGCCGTAGTGCGTGGAGTGGACGTCGCGCACCTCGAAGCCGGCCCGCTCACGGGTGAGGCCGCCGGGGCCGAGCGCGGAGAGGCGCCGCTTGTGCGTGACCTCGGAGAGCGGGTTCGTCTGATCCATGAACTGCGAGAGCTGGGACGACCCGAAGAACTCCTTGATGACCGCCGTGACCGGCTTCGCGTTGATGAGATCGTGCGGCATGAGCGTCTCGATCTCCTGGAGGCTCATGCGCTCCTTGATCGCGCGCTCCATGCGGACGAGGCCGATGCGGTACTGGTTCTCGAGCAGCTCGCCCACCGCGCGGACGCGGCGGTTGCCGAGGTGGTCGATGTCGTCGATGTCCTTGTTCGGCTTGCCGTTCTTGAGGTCGATGAGGAAGCGCACCACCTCGAGGACGTCGCGCTTCGTCAGCACCTGGTTGTCGAGCGGCTCGTCGATCCCGAACTTGTAGTTGAGCTTGAGCCGGCCGACCTTCGACAGGTCGTACCGCTCGGCGTTGAAGAAGAGGTTGACGAAGAGGTTCGTCGCGGTCTCGGGCGTCGGCGGATCGCCGGGGCGCAGCCGCTTGTAGATCTCCATGATCGCCTCTTCGGGCGTGGAGATCTTGTCCTGCATGAGCGTGTCGCGGAGCGACGGGAGGACGTTGAGGTTGTCGATGAAGAGGACGCGCAGCTCCTTGATGTCCCGCTTGCGCAGCTCCTCGACCTTCTCCTCGGTGACCTCCTCGTTGACCTCGAGCAGCACCTCGCCGGTCGCCTCGTCGACCACGTCCTCGGCGGAGATCTTGGTGTGGACCTCCTCCGGCTCGATGGGGAGGGACTTCAGCTTGGCGGAGACCAGCTTCTTGATCGCGCCCTCGGTGTACTTCCGGTTCTTCTTGACGATCACCTCACCCGTCTTCGGGTCCCTGATGTCGCGCGTGGCGCGCTGGCCCTTGAGGAGCTCGGGGTTGAGGTCCTTCTCGTACTTCCCCTTGCCCTCGATCCGGATGACCTCGGTGTCGTAGTAGTACTTGAGGATCTCCTCGGCGGTGCCGCGGAAGTCGACCGGGTCCTTCTTGGCCGTGTCGGGCACCGCGCCGAGCGCGCGCAGCAGCACCGTCGCCGGCAGCTTCCGGCGGCGGTCGATGCGCACGTAGAGAATGTCCTTGTGGTCGAACTCGAAGTCGATCCACGAGCCGCGGTACGGGATGATGCGGGCGTTGAAGAGGATCTTGCCAGACGAGTGGCTCTTGCCCTTGTCGTGGTCGAAGAAGGCGCCCGGCGAGCGGTGGAGCTGGCTCACCACGACGCGCTCGGTCCCGTTGATGATGAAGGTCCCGTTCTCCGTCATGAGCGGGATCTCGCCGAAGTAGACCTCCTGCTCCTTGACGTCGCGGATCGACTGCGCGCCGGTCTCCTCGTCCTTGTCCCAGACGACGAGGCGGACGACGACCTTGATCGGCGCGGAGAACGTCATTCCGCGCTGGTGGCACTCGTCGACGTCGTACTTGGGCTTCTCGAGGTGGTAGCTCACGAACTCGAGCGAGCTCGTCTCGTTGAAGTCCTTGATCGGGAAGACCGACTTGAAGACGCCCTGCAGCCCGGTGTCGTCGCGCTTCTCGGGGGGGACGTCCGCCTGCAGGAACTTGTCGTAGCTCGACTTCTGGATCGCGATGAGATTCGGGATCTCCGCGATCTTGTTGATCTTTCCAAAATTCCGTCGAACGCGAAAGTTATTCTGCACGGTCAGCGCCATACGCGATCGGTCCTCTTTAGTCCCCTGCTGCTGTCGTCCGCCGGAAATGGCTCGAGCCGGCTCTCCGGCCGGCGAGCCGCCTCGCCCCGGCTTTGGGCCGGGGTCGCTGTGCGTCGGTATTTCAGGGGGTTCCGGGTTGTAACGGGAACCCACTAACCTGTCAAAGATTCCAGGAAAGGGGTGCGGCGGAGCAGGCGCGAGCCTGCCCCGCCGCGATGGGCCTCGGACGAGCTACTTGATCTCGACCTTGGCGCCGGCCGCCTCGAGCTTCTTCTTGAGCTCGTCGGCCTCCGCCTTGGCAATGCCCGCCTTGACTTCCTTGGGGGCCCCCTCGACGAGGTCCTTCGCCTCCTTGAGGCCGAGGCCCGTGATCGCGCGGACCTCCTTGATCACGTTGATCTTGTTCGCGCCGGCGTCGGCGAGGACGACGGTGAACTCCGTCTTCTCCTCGACCGGGGCGGCCGCGGCAGCGGCGCCACCGGCCATCATCACCGGCGCGGCGGCGGCGGAGACGCCCCACTTCTCCTCGAGCTTCTTGACGAGCTCGGCCGCCTCCATGACGGTGAGCGTGCTGAGCTGATCGACGATCGTGTTCAGGTCTGCCATGTCTATTCTCGTTTCCTGTGGCGGCGGGGCACCAGCCCCGCCTTGCGTTCGTAGCGTGCCCGAGCGCCCTCGCGCGCGGGCGGTTCACGTACCGTTGAGCTAGGCCTTGCCGAGCTGGTCCTTGCGGGCGTTCACGACCTGGGCGAGCTGCTGGCCCGGGGTCCCGATCATCCGCGCGAGCTTGGTCGCCGGCTGGGCGATCATCATCGCGATCGTCCCGCGCAGCTCCTGGAGCCCTGGCAACTTCGCCAGCGCCTTCACGCCGTTCACGTCGATGACCTTGCCTTCGATCACCGCCGTGCGGATCGCGAAGTTCTCGCGGTCCTTGGCGAAGTCGACCAGGATCTTGGCCGGCGTCACCACGTCGTCGTACGACATGATGAGCGCGGTCGGGCCGACGAACTTCTCGACCAGAGGCTCCACCGGCGTGCCCTTGGCGGCACGCTGGGCGAGGGTGTTCTTGACGATCTTGTAGTCGACCTTCGCGTCACGGAACTTCTTGCGCAGGTCGGTGACCGTCGCCACGTCGAGCCCCTTCGGCTCGGCGAGGATGGCTGCCTTGGCTCGGGCCATCTTCTCGCGAAGCTGGCCGATGACCTCTTCCTTTTCCGTCCGGTTCAACTGTCCTCACCACCTTTCCGACCGCCCCGCCCGATGGGCGGCAGCGGCTCACTGGGTCCTCGGACAGGCCGGACGGCCGGTACGTTGACCCCCTGGCCAAGCAGGGGACGCTGCGAACGTCCCTGAGTCTCGGCGGGTCGGGCACCTTCGCCCGTTTGACCGCCCTCCCCTACGACCTCTCGCACTCGGAGAGAGCGGGCCCGCTGTCTTGGACCAGGAAACTCCGGCGGCACCATGCCGCCGGACACTCGAAATCTCAGCGGCGGGGGACGAACCCCCGCCCTACGGCATCACCGGATTTAGGCGTGGGCGGCGGTGAGCTCCGAGGTGTCGAGCTTGATGCCCGGCCCCATCGTGCAGCTCACGGTCACGTTCTTCACGTAGACGCCCTTCGCCGTCTGCGGCTTCGCCTTGTAGATGATCTCCATGATGGCGTTGAAGTTCGCCTTGAGCTTCTCGGGGTCGAAGGAGGCCTTGCCGAAGGGGACGTGCACGATGCCCGCCTTCTCGACGCGGAACTCCACCTTGCCGGCCTTCTGCTCCTTGACGGCCTTTGCGATGTCCATCGACACCGTGCCGACCTTCGGGTTCGGCATGAGGCCGCGAGGGCCGAGGACCTTACCGAGCCGGCCCACGACGCCCATCATGTCGGGGGTGGCGAGGACCTTGTCGAAGTCCATGAAGCCGCCCTGGATCTTCTCCGCCAGGTCCTCGGCGCCGACGATGTCGGCGCCCGCCTCCTGCGCGTCGCGGGCCTTGTCGCCCTTGGCGAAGACCGCCAGCCGGACCGCCTTGCCCATGCCGTGCGGCAGCACCACGGCGCCGCGCACCACCTGGTCGGCGTGCTTCGGATCGACCCCGAGATTGATGGCGGCGTCGACCGACTCGTCGAACTTCTTCGACGCGGTCTGCTTCACGAGGGACATCGCCTCGTCGATCTTGTAGCGCTTCTCGCGGTCGACCTTCGCCGCGACCGCCTTGTACTTCTTCGCGATGTGAGCCATGTCGTTGTTCTCCCGGTCCGCGGCGCTAGCCGACGACGTCGATCCCCATCGAGCGCGCGGTGCCCTCGACGGTCCGCATGGCGGCCTCGAGGGTGCCGGCGGTCATGTCCTGCATCTTCATCTTGGCGATCTGCTCGACCTGCTTGCGCGAGACCTGCCCGACCTTCTCCTTGCCGGGCTTGTGGGCCCCCGACCCCTTCTTCTTCTCCGTGTGGAGTCCGGCCGCCTTCTTGAGCAGGACGGCGGCGGGCGGGGTCTTGAGCTGGAAGGTGAAGGAGCGGTCCTGGTAGACGGTGATGATCACCGGGATGATGAGGCCTTCCTTCGCCTGCTGCTGGGTCTGCGCGTTGAACTGCTTGCAGAACTCCATGATGTTGACGCCGTGCTGGCCGAGCGCGGGGCCGACCGGCGGCGCCGGGTTGGCCTTGCCGGCCGGGATCTGAAGCTTGACCTGACCTGTGACCTTCTTCATGGCTTCCTTCCGGGACCGAGAGGCTGGTCCCTGCGTGGTCTAGTGGGCCAGAGCCCTTCCACGCTCTCGTTCACTGCTGCCGGGGCTCACGGTTCCAAGCCGCTCGACCCGGTGTCCTCGTCCGGCGGCTGCGCCGCCGGCAGTCCCGGCCGCTGAAGCGGCCGGTGCTAGGTTTTCTCCACCTGCATGAAGTCCAGCTCGACCGGCGTGGCGCGGCCGAAGATCGAGACCAGCACGCGGAGCTTGCCCTTCTCGGGCTTGACCTCCTCCACCGTGCCGTTGAAGTTCGAGAAGGGGCCGTCGATGACGCGCACCTGATCGCCATCCTCGAACTGGACGCGCGGCTTCGGCTTGAGGGTGCCCTCCGAGATCTGGCTCGTGAGGCGCGCCACCTCCTCGTCGCGGACGGCCGGCACCTCGCGCGGGTTCTTCGCGTTGCCGACGAACCCGGTCACCTTCGGCGTCGACTTCACCATGTGCCAGGTGCCGTCGGCCATCTGCATGTTGACGAGCACGTACCCGGGGAAGAACTTCCGCTTCGAGGTCTTCTTCTCCCCCTTCACCATCTCGACGACCTGCTCCATCGGGATGAGGACCTCCCCGAAGCAGTCCGAGAGCGGCGCCGCCTTCCGGACGGCCTTGCCGCCCTCCAGGTCGTCGAACTCGATCTTGTCGTCGCCGTGCTGGCGGACGTACTCCTCGATCGACTTCTTGACCTTGTTCTCGAAGCCCGAGTAGGTGTGCACGACGTACCACTTCTTCGCCATGTCCCGAATCTCCGTTCCGCGCAGCCGCCCGACCCTGCCGTCCCTCTCAACGCAGCGGCGGGGCCTTGGCCCCGCCACCCGATAACGCCGCCCGCCCGGCCCGCGGCCCTCGCGGCCGCCTTCTAGTAGACGAGCGAGCTCAGCTTCGCCCAGACGTAGTCGAAGACGCCGAGGACCACGGCCGCCACGAACGTGGCGATCACGACGGCGACGGTGGCGGCGCGCGTCTCGCGCAGCGTCGGCCAGGTGACCTTCTTCAGCTCGGCGGCGATCTCGACCGAGACCGACTGGACGCGGGTCGTGCGCCAGGCCACCACCGCGGCCACGGCCGCGATGGCGTACCCGAGCACCGTCGTGAGCGTCCAGTCCTCGCCGAAGACGGCCGGATCGTTCCAGCGAGCGTAGGAGAAGGCGAGTCCGAGGACCTTCTCCAGGAACACGCCGACGGCGATCGCGGCCAGGACGAAGAAGATGACCGCCATCCTCTTCGGATCGACGCCGCCTGCCTTGCCTTCCGCCGTCATGGTGCCTCGCTTCGGTGCTTCGGGTGGGGTTTCTGCCGTTGAGTTGGCAGGCCAGGAGGGATTCGAACCCCCAACCCGCGGTTTTGGAGACCGCTGCTCTAGCCGTTCGAGCTACTGGCCTGTGAAGGGTGCGCCGGCCCGAGGGCCGGCGTCGCCGCTACTTCGTCTCCTTGTGCCCCTGGTGCTTGCGGCACCGCGGGCAGTACTTGGAGAGCGCGAGCTTCTCCTGCGTCTTCTTCTTGTTCTTCGTGGTCGAGTAGTTCCGTTCCTTGCAGACGGTGCACTCGAGCGTGATGATGCTGCGGTTGCCGGCCATGTGAGTCTCTCGTTTCGCTGCGGCGGGGGACAGGCCCCCGCCCTACCAGGCGGTGGCGGAGGCCGACGGCCTCCGCATCGTTATTGGATGACCTCGGCGACGACGCCCGCGCCGACCGTACGCCCGCCCTCGCGGATGGCGAACCGGAGCTCCTTCTCCATCGCGACGGGCATGATGAGCTCCACCTCCACCGAGACGTTGTCTG